>Ga0209075_1000673_pt1 | contig 33309 bp, 36 predicted proteins | sample Stecom2011_FD_187523 | JGI IMG/M metagenome (GOLD analysis project Ga0209075, IMG submission 187523) | Agricultural soil microbial communities from Utah to study Nitrogen management - Steer compost 2011 (SPAdes) (version 2) | ecosystem: Environmental > Terrestrial > Soil > Agricultural land...
AGGGTCAACAATGGCAACTTTTAAGCCAGCATTTCCTTGCGCTAAAGCAACAGCAATGGCCTCACCGACCATGCCTGCGCCAACAATTATTACATCAAAGTGGGTTGTCATTGTTTTGTTCCTGCTTCTTTTAACCACTGGTTGAGTTTGTGTTCTGCTAATTTATGTTCTGAATAGTGATGGGGTATCAGCGCTGACTCACAGGCACGCCGTAAGTCCATCCGTGGAGGCTTCACTGCGACATCCCTGTCGCAGAGAGCCTGCTCATGCAGCGCTAAAACCCCAACACGACGATTAATCCACTGCCCAGCAGTAAACACTCATAATTTAAAATTATAGCTTTGCCGCCCTGTGCCCCAGCCCCATGGCATGACGGGCAAATAATTTACGGGTGGTGGGCGCTAAGCTCATACCGACCAAGCCTAAGTTGCGCAACAAACGCACGGGCATTTGTTGTGAGCCAAACACTTTAGGTAATAAGTCACTTAATAAAATAGTGTTGCGTTGGTCATTGGCTTGCTGTTGTTGATAAGCCATTAATAGGTCTAAATCACCGGGTGAAGTGCCTGCAGCAATCGCACGGTTTAAATGTTCGGCTAAAACGGCGGTGTCTCGCAAGGCTAAGTTAAAGCCTTGGCCAGCAACAGGATGCAAACCGTGGGCGGCGTTGCCTAATAATACTAACGAGCGACGTACTTGTTCGGTACTTAATACTAACGATAACGGGTAGCTGGCACGTTCACCGACTTTAACTAAAGTGCCTATACGGTCGCCAACCTGACTTTGTAGATGAGCTAGAAATTCTGCCTCTGGCATGTTTTTAATCCTAGCTATTTGGTCTTTCGGTAATGCCCACACCACTACGTAGTCTTGTTCGTTTAGAGGTAAGAAAGCAATTGGCCCGTGTTGGCTGAAGCGTTCGTAGGCCCAGTGCTGATGACTACGATTCACTTTCACTTGGGTGACTAAAGCATGGGTGCCGTAGTCTTCTTTGTTATGACGAATACCAAGCTGTTCTGCTAAGCCTGAACGAGCACCATCGGCTAACACCAATAACTTTGTTTGTAAGCGCTCGCCATTGTTAAGGCTAAGCAAAGCGCCTTCGGCATTCATTTGTACTTGTTCAACTTGGGTGGAGGCTTTGATGTCTATGTTGGCTTGGTCTAACCCGGCTAATAGCCCTTGGCCAATCACTGCGTTTTCAACAATGTAGCCTAAAGCATCGGTGCCTTGTTCTTCAGCGTGTAGATGCGTTTGGCCAAAGTGGCCTTGGTCAGATACTTGCACATGGCGAATGGCACAGGCACGTTCTGCTAAGGTCGGCCACACACCAATTTTATCCAGTATGACTTGAGTGCCGTAAGACAAGGCAGTAGCACGACCATCAAAGCTGGGGGGGCGGCTAGCAAACTCTCCATCCCAGCGTAACTCTTGGCGTTCAATCAGGGTTACTTTAGTGCCTTGGGCAATAGAAGGTTGCAGCAGGTGCACTAAGCTGGCACCCACCATGCCTGCGCCTATGATGGCAATATCGGTGACGCTTTCTTTGTGTTTGCTATTGCTGCTCATCGCTACCCTTATATTCTTGTATAAAACCAGTTTAAGCCATCAATGCTTCAATGGCTGCAATCTCTTTTACCACATCAGCAGTGAGTACTTTGCAGCCAGTTTTAGTAACTACTATATCGTCTTCGATACGAATACCAATGCCACGCCATTTAGGGTCAACGCTTTCGTCGTCGGGCGCTATGTATAGGCCGGGTTCGATGGTCATGACCATGCCTTCTTCTAAAATACGCCATTGGCCATCAATGCGGTATTCACCGACATCGTGTACGTCCATACCCAGCCAGTGACCAGTTTTATGCATATAGAACTGGCGGTAGGCTTCTCTTTCAATAAGCTCGTCTACATTGCCCGTTAATAAGCCGTGCTCGACTAAGCCTGCGGTTAGAATCCTGACAGCGACTTCGTGTGGGCTGTTCCAGTTAGCCCCCGGTTTTACTGCGGCAATAGCAGCGATGTTGGCATCTAATACCAGTTGGTACATGGCCGCTTGTGCTGGACTGAATTTACCATTAGCAGGAAAGGTACGGGTAATATCGCTGGCGTAATAGTCGAGTTCACAACCAGCGTCTATTAGAATTAGGTCACCGTCTTTAATTTCAGAAGTGTTTTGGGTGTAATGCAAAATGCAGCCATTTTCGCCCGTACCAACAATAGACGGATAGGCCGGCCAACGACTGCCTGCAGCCATAAAGGTGCGCATCAGTTCTGCTTCAAGTTGGTATTCGTACATGCCCGGTTTGACCATTTGCATAACACGGGTATGAGCATCGGCGCTGATTTCTGCCGCTCGTTGCATTACTTTTATTTCTGCTGGCGATTTGATTAAACGCATTTCATGCAATAAGTAATCTAAGGCACTGAACTCTCTTGGTGGAGTGGCACCGTTACGTACTTGCGCTTTAATATCGTTTACCCAGCTCATTAGTCGAGTGTCGAATTCGGGACTAACACCTAGGTTGGTATAAACGCAGTCTTTGCCTTCAATAAGGCCGGGCAAAATATCGTCAATGTCGGTAATAGGGAAGGCATCATCGCAGCCTAATACATCAATAGCAGCTTCAGGGCCAACGCGACGACCGGTCCAAATTTCTTGCTCTTTAATTTTTTCTTGGCAAAAAAGTACGTACTCACCTTGCTCTCGCCCCGAAATCAAAACGATAACTGCAAACTCTTCAGCAAAACCAGACAGGTAGTAAAAATCTGAGTCTTGACGAAATGGGTGTTCAACATCACGGTTGCGAATGGTGGTCGGCGCAGAAGGAATAATAGCAATACTGTTAGGGCGCATTAAATCTAACAGCTGACGACGGCGTTTTGCGTACTCTTTTGAATCAAGTTTCATAAGTTGGTCTTACTGTAGTTGTGTTGGTGCAGTATGAGTGTTGTTGTTCATGGAATAGTAGACAGTTAAGGCCGCTACTTTGGCATGTTCAACCAGCTCTAGGTAGAGCAGCTCGTTGTCTGGGTCTTGGTGGTCGTCAAGTTCGGCTTGGGCAAATGCGGCTAAGTCTTGCAGTACTTCTTGAACGTCATTAGGTAGCGTTTGCTGAGCACGACCGGCATAACCAAAACCTGTTAAAAAGCCTTGGCTCCACTGTGCAAGACAATCGACCTGCTCGTCAACATCAGCGTCTTCATCGGAAGGCAGTAGTAAGCTATAAGATAAGCCATCGTTGCTAAGGTCTGACAGAACCTGTTCATACATTTCCATTAAGGCGTTGTGTAGGTTGGGTTGAATATCACCGTCCAGCGACAACAACTCTTGTGCCTCTTGTAACCACTTGGCTGGTTGCAGGCGTGCACCCGCAGCAATATGGCCTGAAAGCCAGCCGTGGATTGCTGAAGGTGTTTGATAGCAGCGGGCTTCTAGCCAGATATCGGCAAGGTCGTTAAAGTCTAATGACATAAGTAGTCTCGATAAATAAAAAACGAGTTAATTTTAGCACTAAATGCATTAGATTGCTGTCTACCGAGTAATGATTCAACCCTAGCCATTGACCGCAAGACAATTCGGCTCTTATAGTAAGCACAGTGAAATATTAGATGAAGCCAGAGATTATGGATATTCAAGGTTTGCTCCAAAAAATAGAAAAATTACTGGCGATTCAGACCGATTTACGTCGCCAAAATGACGCTTTAAAGAATGCCGAAGCACAGTGGCAGCTGGAGCGAGTAAAGTTAATGCAACAAAATGAAATTGCTCGTCGTAAGGTCAATGAAATGATTGAACGTTTGCAAGTTCTGGAGCGAAATAGTGGCTAATCCTGCAAAGACATTGTCTCTTTCTATCTTGGATAGAGAATATCGAGTTAACTGCCCAGCAGGCGCAGAAGAAAAATTACGTGCGGCGGCACGTATGCTTGATGAAAAAATGAATGAAATAAAAAAGGCCAGCTCTGCCAGCGGCACTGTTCCTGGCTTAGATCGTATTGCCGTTATTGCAGCGCTAAATATTGCGCATCAGCTACAAGAGACACAAGGCAACCAGCAAGCCGACAAGCAAAGCATTGAATACATGCATAAAATTTTAGATGAAGCCATAGAAGAAAACCAACAGCTAGAGTTATAACAATTGGCTTAGTTTAACTCACTGCATTTCTTATTTAGTTTTGCTACACTGGAGTTCGCTCCCTGGGGTGTTAGCCAGTAGTAAAGACCTGAGCCGATGCTATTATTTTTGGAAGGTTCATTTACTAATGTGTGCATGTCTGCTTCGGCGGAAAGCCTAATTTGGTGACTGTCCTACCACCTTGGACCATAGGGTTCAAGGGCTTTACTTAAAACAGCGGCACAGCGGGGAGCCCTATTATTAATCAGTTAATTAATAAAACTGAAATAAGGCAAAAGGTTCGTCAAGCAAGACGCATACTTGGTGCTAGTCAGCGTCGTTTGGCTGCACACAACTTATTAAAAAATCTTCGTCAGTTTCCACGTTTTCAATACAGCCAGCATATTGCTATTTATTTAACCAATGACGGTGAAATAGATACTTCTATTCTTATTGAAGACTTAAAAAAGCGTGGAAAAACCCTCTATTTACCCATTATGAAGCCCTGCACCAAAGGTCATTTAAACTTTGTTCGCTGGCATGCCGCTACCCGTATGACAAAAAACAAATTCAATATTGCCGAGCCCGTAGCTATAAAAGAAGAAGTTATCTCTACTGCCTTTTTAGAGCTTATTTGTATGCCACTGGTGGCTTTTGACGAGCAAGGCAATCGTCTGGGAATGGGCGGGGGATTTTATGATAGAAGCTTAGCGTTTATGACACAGGCGAATGTAGGCAACAAGCCGGCGTTATTAGGCTTAGCTTATGAGTTGCAAAAAGTAGATCATTTGCCTACAGAGCCTTGGGATATTCCTTTAGATGCCATCGCCACAGATAAGAAGCTGTACTTGTTTAGCTAGGGAGTTAACGGATCTTGTTGTTGAAGAAGTCCCACATAGGTTGTTGAAACTCTGCGGTTTCATTCACTAAGTGATGACGAGCATTTTCAATCAATTCTATTGAACTGTTGGGTAGCTTCTTCTTTAAAAACTCTAGGTTGTACTTCCATAATACGGAGTAATCATCAGTGCCTTGCACTATGTTTACCTCTACATCAGACGGCTGTCTTTTCTCAATAAATTTATTCCAATCAACAACCGCTTCAATCCAGCTGATGGCTAGTTTTTTTGTTTGTAATGGATCTTTTGTTTGTACAAATTCTAAAAATTCTAGGTCATGAGAGTTAGTGCTGATGCCACGCTCTAAATGTGTTTTATACAGGCGTGCTACGGCTAAAAAAAGCTGAATTTTTAGCCAACCTTTAGGGCGAACTAAAGGCGATATTAGATTGATGGATTTAAACGGTGAATTGACTTTATTAACATTATATTTAAGTAAGTAATTGGCGATGATTGCCCCACCTGTGCTTTGCCCAAACACATGAATTGGCTCGGAAAAGTGCAAACAAATATTAGTTAATATTTTGGTAAAAACTTGGTCGTACTGCTGGAAGCTCTCGATAGCGCAGCGCTTACCCGAAGACAGGCCATGCCCGGGCAAATCAAAAGTAACCACCCGCCAGCCTCTGCCTAAACAGTACTTAATTAATTGGTGATACAGGCCTACATGATCGTATAAACCGTGCACTAGGTAGGCGGTAGCCACTGGGGATTTAGGTTGCCAAACCTGAGCGACAACGTGAAAGCCTGCTATGGATAACAAGCCTGCATAGTGTTTAGGATATGGCTCTTGGGAACAGGGCAATTGGTAGAACTTGCAATAGCTCTGCCACACTTCGTTAGACAAAGGTTTCTTTAGAGTCCAATCCATAGCCGGAAGAGAACTTGATAATGCTGCAGAACTCCAGTTGTCACTCACAAACATACCCTCAATTTAATGCTTGCTTCAGTGTAGTCAGTCTTGCAGCGGCTGCATAGCCATCTGATTGCTGCATTACTATTAAGTTGATTTAACCTCGGTTAAAGAGGCACTTAACGCGTCAACCACTACCGCCCAATCGGCGTCACTTTCAAGTAACTCTGTTAAGAGTGCACGCTGGGAGTCTGACCAAAAAGGTGCTTCTGTAATATGAGTTTTAGGTTGCAAGCGATGCTGTTCAATAAACTTAGCCACGCCTTCAGGAGTAGAATCTAGTCCGAGTTGTCGAAACAGGTTAGTCATGCGTACTTGTACGGTATCTATACTCATGGTGGTGCTCCTTACAAAAAGATTCATCACTACTAAGCTTAGCTGCTGGCTTGTATATATACAAAGTACTGTAAGCTTTTATCATCTTTATAGCTTAGGTGCTAAAGTGTAAACTGCCTTTTTAACATTGAGTATCGCCATGCGCCGCCAGCAGATTACAGCCAACGACATAGTTTGGTTTAACCAAGGTTTGCTAACTGAGCCCGTAGATAAGGTGTTTGATCCGGTTTATTGGCAGACGCACAATAGAGTGCTTGGCAGTGCCACAGGGCGTGGTATAACTTGGTTTGTGCAAACCGAAAAGATGGCCGCTGCATTGCGGCATTATCGACGCGGTGGTCTGTTTGGAAAAATAGTAAAAGACAATTATTTGTTCACCTCTTGGCGCCGCACTCGTAGTCATGCCGAATATGTTTTGCTCGACCATCTCAGTAAGCAAGGTGTGCATGTACCCCGCCCAATAGCCGCACGTGCACTTAGGAAAGGAATTTTTTATCAGGCTGACTTATTAAGCGAGCTTATTCCTAATGCGCAGGACCTTATTTCTGTCTTGCAAGAACGTACACTGAGCGTACAAGAATATAAAAAAATCGGTGCCGAAATTAAGAAAATGCACAATCTGTATGTAAACCATACCGACCTCAATATTCATAACATTCTGCTCGATAAAGATGGCAAGGTTTGGCTGATCGACTTTGACAAATGCGCTGTAAAAAAAGGCGAAGGCTGGAAGAAAAAGAACCTGGACAGACTGTTAAGGTCGTTTAGAAAAGAGCAAGGAAAAGCACAAATTCACTGGCAAGAAACCGAGTTTGACGCTTTGTTGGCCGGCTATCAGGCTTAATCTATTCGCTTAAGAATAAAGCCAACAACTCGTTCAAGTACTGCTGTCCTTTGTATGTGGCTTTTATATCAGTGCCTACCTCTAGTAAGCCTAGCTGAATGGCTTTTTGTATGGGTTGTTTAACGTCTTCAAGGGTTAAACCGGTGCGTTGCTGGAAGTCCAATACGCTGATGCCTTGCTTTAAACGTAGAGCATTCATCAAGCATTCTAGGCCTATCTCATCGGCTTCAATAACAGCATGGCGACGTTTAGCCAGTTTGTTGATATCTAAGTAGTCGCTGGGCATGCGTGTTTTCTGGCTGCGGATAATTTCACCGCTATCGGCAAAAGTGATTTTGCCATGCGCGCCAGCACCTATGCCTAGGTAGTCACCAAACTGCCAATAATTAATATTGTGCCTTGCCTCAAAACCCGTTTTAGCGTGCGCCGATATTTCGTAATGCTGATAACCGTGTTTTTGCAGTAACGCCAGCCCGGCCTCTTGGATATCCCACAAGGCATCGTCTACTGGCAATACCGGCGGGCGTTTATAAAACTCTGTGTTCGGTTCAATAGTAAGCTGATACCAAGATAAGTGCGGAGGGGCAAAGTCTATGGCTTGCTGTAGGTCGGCTAAGGCGTTGTCTATGCTTTGGCCGGGTAAGCCGTGCATTAGGTCTAAGTTAAAGTTGGTAAAACCTGCGTCTTTGGCAATTTGTACTGCCTTTAAGGCTTGCTCGCCATCGTGCACCCGCCCAAGTTTTTCTAAAAACTCAGAATTAAAGCTTTGAATACCAATGGATAATCTATTGATGCCTAGCTCAAAATAACCGGCAAATTTTTCAGCTTCAAACGTACCTGGGTTGGCTTCCATGGTGATTTCGATATCAGCTGCAAACTCTAAGGCGCTTCTTAAGCCAGCAAATAGTTTTTGGTAGGCCTGCACAGACAACAAGCTGGGCGTGCCACCGCCAATGAAAATACTTTGAATAGCACGACCTTGTACCCAGTTTAAGTCTTGGGCTAAGTCGGCCAGTAAGGCCTCAATGTATTCATCTTCGGGTAATACAGGGGTGGCGGCATGCGAGTTAAAATCACAGTAAGGACACTTGCGAATACACCAAGGAACATGAATATATAAACTTAGAGGTGGCAGCGTTAGCACAGACATAAGATGGGTTTAAGGCCGCCAGTATTTGATAAGTTGTTGCATTGCCTGACCGCGGTGAGACAACTCGTTTTTACGTTCTTTATTTAAACTTGCCGAGCTACAGCCCTCGCTAGGAACAAAAAACAGTGGGTCGTAACCAAAGCCCTCACTACCTTCTGCTGCGTCGGCAATTAACCCTTCCCAAGCGCCTTGGAACACTTGTGGCGTTGGGTCTTGGGCGTGGCGCATATACACCAATACACATTGGAAACGAGCCGTACGTTGTTCAGTCGGTACGCCAGCCAGTGCAGCTAATAATTTTTGGTTATTAGCAGCGTCGCCTTGGCCAAAGCCATCTTCAGGTTGGGCATAGCGGGCGCTGTAAATTCCGGGTGCGCCTTTTAAGAAATCAACTTCTAAACCAGAGTCATCAGCCAGCGCCGGTAAACCTGTTTGTGCACAGGCATTGCGCGCTTTTAAAATAGCGTTTTCAACAAAACTTAAGCCGGTTTCTTCAATATCGGTCACTTGCAGTTCTGTTTGCGGCACTAGCTGAATATTTTGATTAGCAAAGTGGCTGGCAAACAGTTGGCTGAACTCTTTCAGCTTGCCAGCATTACCGCTGGCGAGAATGATTTTAGGCATAATGGTTTGTCTGTAAGTAACTATTCTTCAAAATAAAACTGTTGGCTAAACTTCACATCAAAGGTGCGTTTTTGGTCAGAGGGGGTGACTTTTAAGTCGATGTTGTAACGGTCTTCGTTATCAAAACGGAAGGTGCTGATGTAATAGACAGAGCCCGTTTCTTTGATTTCTTTAAACTCTAACTGAGTCGATTGCCCTATTAGGTTTCTAATAGTGCCGGTCACCTTGGCCGTTACCGGTACGGCTAAGTCATTCTTTTTGTTGGCATCTAATACAGAGATGCTTAAAAACCCCATAGTACGCGAACGTTGAATGCCGTATGCCTGTGCAGTTTCTGGGCTTAGAAAACTGGACGTTAAGCCAATGTAGTGAACTTCATAGTCACCAAATACTTGTTTTTGCTCACCACGGCTGTTGGCCATGGTCATGTTAGAAAACGCCAGTAATAAGCCTGCGCATAGAACAGTAAATACTTTATAAAAACGTAACATATTTATTTCCTTTTAATACGGTAAATAGCAGTTTCGCCAAGCATTGATGGCCAAAGGTTAATACTTAGATGTTCTTTATGCTCACCGTCGACTACTGTTTTATTTAAAATACGAATGCCTTTTTCATGGCAGAGCACTTCAAAGTCACGGAAGGTGCAAAGGTGAATGTTAGGTGTGTCGTACCAGTTGTAAGGCAACGTCTTAGACATGGGCATACGGCCTTTTAACAGCAGGTAGAAGCGTGTCCGCCAATAGCCAAAGTTCGGAAAGGTGACAATGGCTTCATTGCCAATACGTAGCATTTCGTCCAATAACAGGTCAGGGCGCTGCACTGCTTGCAGCGCTTGTGTCATCACCACTGTATCAATGGTGTTTTCTTGAAAGTTGCTTAGGCCTTTATCAAGGTTTTGTTCGATAACATTCAGACCTTTTTTAATGCAGGCGGTAATTTTATCAGGGTTAATTTCTAGGCCATAGCCGTGCACATTTTTATGCTCGCTTAAGTACTTTAATAAAATACCCTGACCACAGCCAAGGTCCAGTACTTTGCTGTTTGGCTTTATCCATTGCTGAATAATATTCAAATCTTCACGTAAGGGTTCCATTATTTGCCTCCCGCTATTGTTTCTATGCCATCCATATAGGCTTTAAATACTTCTAAGTAACGTGGGATTGGCAGTAGGAAAGCATCGTGTCCATGGTCAGACTCAATGCAAGCGTAGCTAACGTTCTTGTTCGCTTCGACTAAAGCGTTGACGATCTCTTCCGAGCGAGAAGGGTCAAAGCGCCAGTCAGTGGTAAAAGACACTACTAAGAAACGACACTGGGCTTGGCTTAAACAGGCGACTAAATCGCCATCACAACCGGAAGCAGGGTCAAAATAGTCGAGCGCCCGGGTCATTAACATATAGGTATTGGCATCAAAACTATTGCTAAACTTTTCGCCTTGGTAATGAAGATAGCTCTCTACCTCGAACTCAGGCGCAAAACTGTAATTGTATTTTCCGTGCTTTAAGTCACGTCCAAACTTATCGCGCATGGAAGCTGCCGATAAATAAGTAATATGCCCGAGCATACGTGCTTGCATTAAACCGGTTTTCGGAATGGTGCCATGTTCATGATAGTAGCCATCATGGAAGTCTGGGTCTTTACTGATGGCTTGGCGAGCCACTTCGTTAAAGGCAATATTTTGTGCCGAAAGCTTGGGCGCAGAAGCCACAATAATGGCATTGGCAATACGTTCAGGGAATTGAATTGACCAACGTAATACTTGCATGCCGCCTAATGAGCCACCGACAACAGCGGCCCATTTTTCAATACCAAGATAATCGGCCAAGCGTGCTTGGCTAGCGACCCAATCACGCACGGCTAACATAGGAAACTCAGGGCCATAAGGCTTACCGGTTTCTGGGTTTAAGCTCAGCGGGCCGGTTGAACCTGAGCAACCACCGAGGTTGTTTAGTCCAACAACAAAAAACTTATTGGTATCTATGGCTTTACCTGGGCCAATTGCGCTGTCCCACCAACCCGGTTTTTTATCATCCATGCTGTGAAAGCCTGCGACATGATGGTCACCGCTTAAAGCATGACAAATAAGGACGGCGTTGGATTTATCCGCATTTAAAGTACCGTAGGTTTCTACCATTAAGTCATAGCTGGGCAACACTTTACCGCTACGCAGCGTTAATGGTTCACTGAAGTGTATTAGCTCTGGGGTGACAAGGCCGACAGAATCTTCGGCTATTACTTCCGGCATAGTTGGTGTTCCAAATTGGTAAGACACAGATAAGGATTTAAAAATAACAGTTTATCAGGCTTAAACTGTTATCGCAGTAGTTACAAACATTGAGCATGCTTTAAGCACAATAGTAAAAACGGACTAAACTTAGACTTAAGTCGGGTTCACAGTAAACAGATACTTACCTTTAATGCCTGCAAACAAATAATAATCATGCGCTAGTAAAGAGGCTATATGCAAAATAATATTTACAACACGGGTTTAGACACCAATAACGCAAACTATGCGGTGCTGTCACCCCTTAGCTATTTAGAGCGTACCGCTGCAGTTTATCCTCATAAGGTAGCGCAAATCCATCAAGATACTCAATATACATGGGCGCAAACTCATGAGCGCTGTTTGCGTTTAGCCTCTGCGCTGCAACAAATGGGAATAAAAAAAGGCGATACAGTTTCTTTTTTATGCGCCAACACCCCGCCTTTGTTTGAAGCCCACTTTGGTGTGCCTATGACCGGTGCTGTGTTAAACGCCATCAACACGCGCTTAGATGCCGAAGCCGTCGCATTTATTTTAAAACACGCAGAAACGAAAGTGCTGTTTGTTGACCGTGAATTTGGTGAAATAGCCGAACAAGCCCTAAATACCTTGACCGTTAAACCAGAAGTGGTTGCCATTGACGATGAATACTTCCGCGAAGGCAAACTCATTGCCGAACAAACTTATGAAGCATTGCTAGCCAATGCAAATCCAGAGTTTGCAATACAAATGCCCGCTGACGAGTGGGATGCCATCACGCTTAACTATACCTCAGGCACAACGGGTAACCCTAAAGGCGTTGTTTATCATCACCGTGGTGCATATTTAAATGCGGCCAATAATATAATTTCATGGGATATGGGTAAGCATCCGGTGTATTTATGGGTGCTGCCTATGTTCCACTGTAATGGCTGGTGCTTTCCATGGACCATTGCCGCTGCTGGTGGTACCAGTGTGGCTTTACGCCATGTGCGTGCCGAGCCTATTTACAATGCCATTCGACACGATAAAGTCACTCATTTCTGTGGTGCGCCTATTGTTTTGAATATGATGAATAACGCCCCTGACGATCTTAAGCAAGGTGTTGAGCATCAGGTTAATGTGATGGTAGCAGGCGCTGCGCCACCGGCGGCTGTGATTGAAAACATGGAAGCCATGGGCTTTAGCTTAACTCATGTGTATGGCTTAACAGAGACCTACGGCCCTTGCATACTGTGTGAGTGGGATGATGCTTGGAATAGCAAAACCCCTTCTGAACGTGCCGCATTAAAAGCCCGCCAAGGGGTTAAGTCAGTCTTGCAGGAAGACATGATGGTGGCCGATTCAATTAACATGCAGCCAGTAGAAAAAGACGGTGCCAGCATTGGCGAGATCTTTATTCGTGGCAATATTGTGATGAAAGGCTATTTGAAAAATTACAATGCCACTAAAGAAGCCTTTGAAGGCGGTTGGTTCCGCACCGGTGATTTAGCCGTTTGGCATCCAGACGGTTATATTGAAATTAAAGACCGCTCGAAAGATATCATTATTTCTGGTGGTGAAAATATCTCTTCCATTGAAGTCGAAGACGTTCTTTATCGTCATCCAGATGTAGAAGAAGCCGCTGTAGTGGCGCGCCCAGATGAAAAGTGGGGCGAAACCCCTTGTGCCTTTATTAAGCTTAAGCCTAATTCCAACATTACAGAACAAGATATGGTGGATTTCTGTCGCGCTAATATGGCTGGCTTTAAGGTGCCTAAACACATCATCTTTGGCGAGCTTCCTAAAACATCGACCGGTAAAATTCAAAAGTTTGTGTTGCGTACGCAAGCAAAAGAAGCATAAAAAACGTTTGGATAAAAAAGGTTCTTAGAGGGAAACACTAAGAACCTTTTACTTAAGGTCTGTCTGATTAGCTTATAACCTACTATAATTCGCCCTTTAAGCTTAATAAATTTATCAGACGAGAGAAATATGCGTTCTTTTTTTAAAACCCTACCTGCTTTACTTCTGTTGCAACCTGCATTCGCTCAAGAGGCTGACACCTCTTTTCCTATTTGGAAAGGAGCGGCTGAGCTTGGCTCTGTTTGGACCACGGGTAACACCAACACTAGCAGTGTTAATGGGCAATTTGATGTGAGCCGCAAAGGCGAAGACTGGAAAACAAAACTGAAGATAACCGCCCTAGTTAGTAAAGAAGAAGATGAAGATACCAAAAGAGACGTTACCTCTAAAGAAAAATACACAGGCTTGCTTCAGCTTAACCGCAACTACAGCGAACGTACTTATTTAGCTATTGTGGGTCAACAAGACCGAGATCGCTTTAGCGGATTCGACTATCAAGGAACGGTTTCTGCGGGTTTGGGTTATCACGCCATAGCAGATAAAAACATGACCTTAGACCTTGAAGCCGGACCAGGTTATAGCCGAGAGCGTGAAAGTGCTACAGACACCGCTAGCGAGAATATTAACGAAGAAGCGGTGGCACGATTGGTTGCCAACTTCAGCTGGAAAATTCGAGAAGGCGTTGAGTTTATTGAAGAATTTTCTGCAGTCATCGGATCAGACAACAGTATTTATCGCTCAGAAACAGGCTTGAAAAGTCAGATTAATGGCAGCCTAGCGACCAAAATCACTTATAAAACCAAGTACGTTACCGATGTGCCAGTTGACTCTGAAAAGCGCGATGGGGAATTCGGTGTGACCTTGGTTTACAGCTTCTAATTAAGTGACTGTTAGCGAGAAGCGGAACATTTAGTTTGAAACTCATCGGACCTATGCCATTTACTTTGGCGTTGGTCTGATTTTTTTTGCCATTGAGCTAGCTGCTCAATATTAAGGTGCTGTGTCACTATCTGTTCAAACAAGGTGCGCGCCAGTTCTCGCTGCTTTACGTTAAGTGGCCATTGGTAGTTGTATTGAACGTCTTCTATGGCATTTAAAAAAGACAGCCTTTGTGTACTGTCCATGTTTAGCTGGTGGGCAATTTCACGGGCATGGCGCAGTTGCATTTGACGATGCTGAGACTGAATGATCTCAGAGGCTTGTTGTTTTTGCTTTGCGGTTAGGATGTTGTGAATGTCTTGGTGCATCATCTGTTTGAGATGATTAGTAGCAGCCATGTTTTCGTCTTCGGCTAAACAGTTATGGCTTTTTAAGCCTTGGTGTTGTGTGCGGTAATTGCTTTCAACTTCTTTTATTTGTTGTTGCTGTTCTGCACTGAGTGACAACGCTTTAGCCCAATCAAATTCGTTATTTGTATAAGGGTTGGCGTTGGATAAATGAGTGAAGGATAACAACGCCAGAAACAATAAATAGTGGCAAGAGAAAGTAACTGATTTCATATATAACTCGCCCAATAAGCTAACGTGTTTATGTTAGTGTACAACGTTGTTGCTAAAGTTGTGTCAGATGTTGCAAAGATTGCCGTAAAGATTTGTTATAACAGAAGCCCCACCATTGCCCTAATTTAGGTGTTATTAAGTTAATCTAAGTGGTTAAGTTATGTCAGAAGATACTTCACAACCAGATTCCCCTGAATTGTTTTTACAAGAAATGCAGGGCGTTAAACCGCTGCAAAGTAAAAATAAAGTAGTGTTGGCTAAAGGCAGCATGGATAAAGCAACCGCCAATGCCCGTCGTTTAGCTGCCGAAAAACATGCCGTAATAGAAGCCGCTGGTTTTTCAACTATGATTGAAGTACCGCAAGTAGGCCCGCAAGATATCTTAGGCTTTAAGCGCCCAGGCATTCAAGACGGAGTGTATCGTAAGCTGCGTTTAGGTCGTTATGAGATAGAAGCCCGCCTAGACTTGCATCGCCGTACTCTTGAACAAGCCTATAAAGAAGTAATACGCTTTGTAAAAGACTGCAGGCAGCATGATATTCGTACCGTGCTTATTTTGCCTGGCAAGGGCGATAGAAGTTTAACGCCGGCGGTGCTAAAAAGTAATTTAGTGCATTGGTTAAAAGACATAGATGAAGTACAAGCTTTTCATACGGCTCAGCCACAGCACGGCGGTGCAGGGGCGTTTTATGTGTTATTACGAAAAAGCGAGCGCCAAAAACAGTTGGCTCGAGAGCAATTCAATAAAAGTCATCTTTAGTTTTCAAAGCACTTTTTTGAAGTTTGATTGGAAGTCTATTTGTTGTTTGAGTTTTGTAGTCACTGCTCTTGAGCCTGTGCTACTAAGTCTATGGCCCAGTTCTCTCGCTTAGCCTGTTCTAGTGCGGCTGTTAGTTTTTCTCTATTAGCGCTGGTGTTGCATTTAGACTGTTTGCTAAAGGCCAGATAAACCAGCTCGCTGCTTACAGGGGTTGGTAAAGTAACCACATCTTTAGTATTAAGCTGCTGTGCGTAAGACTGTCCTGGAGCACGGGCGTACATTAGATAGTCTGCTCTTTGCTCCTCTAGCATCATTAGGCCTTGTTGTACGCTACTAACTTCCGAGATGGTTAGGTTTTTATCAATATAGTCATCAGAGTCTTGGCCTAGGCTGTGTCCCATAACTGCCAAGCCAGAGCGATTTTTTAGATCCTCTAAGTGCTTGAATTCAAAAATATTTGCCTTGTTTACCCAGATAGCGGTATCGGTTTTTATGACTTCTGGGTGTAAGTAGTCTAGCCAGTGGGTTCTGTCTTCCGTATGAAATACCGCAATAATATCAAGGCTACCAGTGCGAACCTGGCTTTGAACACGAAGCCAAGGGCCGGCATAAACCATGTCGATTTTAATGCCAGTGACATCACTTAAACGCTGCATAAAAGAGACAAGTACGCCTTTCAGCTGTACAGGCTGAGTGTTGGTTTGCCATAAGAAAGGGGGGTATTCTGGATTGCTGCTGACAGTTAATCGCTCGCAGTCTCCAGCGAAGGAAAGCATAGGAACAATTAATAATAAATATAATATTTTCTTAATCATCGTTTGTTATCCAATAACAATCTAACTGTTGAGGTAGTGTAGTTTGCTAGCAAAAAAGATAAAGAAGCGGGCCGCAAACTGGTCTAATTAGTCTTGTTGACGCCACTATCTGATAGCGTTGGAGTATACAGAAATAGAAGATGTTATTTGTTTAAACATCGGCTAGATAAATCATATAAGTCGTTTAAAAGCATTATTTTTTTGATGCTTATCTGTTTTCTTGTCTTTGTTGCCACAGCTGCTGTGCTTGTTCAATAAATTCTTCATTCCAGTTTTCTTGCTGAGCTGTTTCTAAGGCTCGTGATAGTTTTTCTTTGATAGCCTCGGTATTGCATTTGGATTGTGTGCTCAAAGCTAAAAAAAGTAGCTCGCTGCTTATGGCAACAGGTAAAGGAATAACGTCCAGAGTGTTTAACTTGGTGGTATAGGCTTTGCCGGGTTCGAGCTCGTATACCAAATAGTCGGCTCGTTGTTCCTCGAGCATACGTAGCCCTTGCTCGACACTGCTGACTTCGACAATGGTTAAATTCTGTTTGGCGTAACTATCAAACTCTTGGCCAAGACTATTGCCAGTCACAGACAGACCAGTGCGTTGTTTAAGATCTTGGAGCTGATTAAAAACAAAAGGGTTTTGTTTGTTAACCCAAACAGCGGACTGGGTTTGAATTAATTCGGGCTGTAGATAATCGAGCCATTGCGCTCTGCTCTCAGTATGAAAGGCCGCGATTAGATCGAGCTTGCCGTCATAGGCTTGTGACTGAGTTCTAACCCAAGGGCCGGTATACACCACCTCAATATCCAACCCTGAGATCGCACTTAAACGTTGCATAAAAGATACTAAAAAGCCTTCAAGCAGGATTGGTTGAGTGTTGGTATGCCACAAGTACGGCGGGTATTCAGGGTTACTGCTGACTGTTAGATGGTCGCAGTTAGCGGCGTTAGAAAAAGCCGGAATAAATAATATTAAATACAAAATTAATTTGAGCATTTGAGCGTACTCAGTAGCAACAAAAACCGTATAAACAGTGTAGTCGTTAATTTTGTAAATACAGTCTGAATTACTTGCTGGCTTGAATTGTCTAGGCGCTGTCTTTGCTTGCTAGGCTATCAATCTCTTGGTCTAAACGTTCAATGCCTTCTTCTATTAGTGCTCTGGTTTGTGCTAGTAGAGTTGGCACATCCGCTTGAGTCATGTTTCTAGTGTCGATCGGCTCTAAAAACTCTGTTATGACCGTGCCGGCTTTCCAGTGGCCTAAGTTAACCTGAGTATGAATGGTGCTAAACACTACCGGTACTATGGGTAAACCAGACTCGATGGCCAAAGCAAATGCCCCTTTTTTAAAAGGCAGTAGGCCCTTACCACGGCTACGCGTGCCTTCAGGAAACATATAAAGAGAGTTGCCACGCTCACGGATAATTTTGCTCACTTGTGTCATTGTGGTGCGTGCTTTAGCTTTGTCGCTGCGGTTGATGAAAATATTACCGGCCAACCAAAAAGCTAAGCCAAAAATAGGCACGTAACGTAAACCGCTTTTACCTAAAATAGCTATATTGTCAGGCATGATGCTGGGGTGTAGGAATATATCTAAAGTGTGCTGATGATTGCTAACGTAAATCCCAGCTTGGCTAATAGGCAATGGCGATTTGTTTTTATGAATCAGGTTAATACCAATGATAGGAATTGACCAAGACATCATGCGTGCCAGCTTACTAGTGTTGTTTAAACGCCTTGGAAATATCAGGCAATAAATAACAGCGTAAGTGCAGACTGCTAAGAAATGTATAAGTAGATAGGCAGCACGTAAAAAATACAGCATATTTTTCTCGCTACGTTGGTATGAACACACTTGCTTGTTAGAGCCAGTGCCTAAGCATTAATAAAGTCACCATTTAAAACAAGGTGTTCACAAGCCACATTGGAGTGTTTAACGCAGAAATAGCTGATAAGCAGTGTTCTCTGTCTCGTCCCAGTAGGGGTAGTTGAGATCTTCCAAATAAGTAATTAACTGCGCTTGCTTGTCTGCCGGCACTTGTAAGCCAACTAATACGCGACCATAGGCGGCACCGTGGTTACGGTAATGGAAGAGAGAAATATTAAATTGCTTACCCAGTTTCTTTAAAAAGTTAAGCAAAGCGCCCGGGCGCTCTGGGAACTCGAAGCGATACACCTGCTCATCATTAACGGAATCTGGAGTATGCCCACCAACCATATGACGAATATGATATTTGGCAGTTTCGTCATCGCTGATATCGCGCACTGGATAGTGTTCAGCGCTGAGCTCATCAATCAGCTCCTTACGACTGCCTGGCTCGGCACCTACTTTAATGCCAACAAATATTTGTGCTTGGTCATCATCACTATAACGATAGTTAAACTCTGTGATAGGACGCTTACCTATTAGGCTGCAGAAACGTTGGAAACTGCCCGGCTGTTCAGGAATGCTCACGGCTAAAATAACTTCACGGCCTTCACCAATTTCGGCCACTTCTGAAATATAGCGCAAGCGGTCAAAGTTTAGATTGGCACCACTAAGTACAGCAACAAAGTTTTGATTCTCGCTGCCTTCGCGTTCTATATAGTTTTTCATGCCAGCCACGCTTAAAGCGCCAGCAGGCTCGCACACCGCACGAGTGTCATCAAAGACATCTTTAATAGCGGCACAGATTTCATCCGGAGTGGCGGTGATAACATCATCGACCGTGTTTTTTAGAATTTCCCAAGTGTTTTTACCAATTTGGGCAACGGCCACGCCATCAGCGAATATACCGACCTGAGGCAGAGTCACACGCTTTTTCTTGTCTAAGGCTGCGGCTAAACAGGCAGACTCTGTACTTTCAACGGCAATCACTTTAATTTCTGGGCGTAAGGCTTTGATGTAAGCGGCCATGCCCGCAGCCAAACCACCACCACCAACAGGAATAAAAACGGCATCAATAGGGCCGCTTAGCTGGCGCAGTACTTCCATGGCTACCGTACCTTGGCCTGCAATCACTTCAGGGTCATCGTAAGGGTGTACGTAAGTCATGCCCTTTTCGAGCACGAGCTTTTGCGAGTGCTCGAAGGCCTCATCAAAAGAGTCGCCAGATAAAATCACTCGAGCGCCGCGTGCTTTTACTGAACGTACTTTAATGTCTGGGGTAGTACGCGGCATAACGATAGTGGCTTTGATGTTCAGCTTTTGTGCCGCTAAGGCTACGCCTTGGGCGTGATTACCAGCCGAGGCTGTGATAACGCCTTTGGCTTTTTCTTCTTCAGTTAGCTGGACAATTTTATTGTAAGCGCCACGTAGCTTAAACGAATAAACGGGCTGTTGGTCTTCGCGTTTCAACCAAATCTGATTACCTAAACGCTCTGTTAAAAAAGGCGCAATATGCAGCGGTGTTTCGATGGCAACATCATAAACACGGGCGGCTAATATTTTTTTTAGGTAGTCGTTTAACATGGTTTTATCCAGAAAAGTGAAAATTATCAAAATAAATACGTCTAAGGGCAGGCATTGTAGCGCATCAACCCCTATAATTCGTACAAATCATTCAGCATAAACAGGCAAGGTTATGAGTCAAGACAGTTTAAAGCAAGCCGCAGCAGAAGCCGCAGTCGCTTACATTCGCCCTTACTTAGAAAGTGACACCGCTATAGGTGTTGGGTCGGGTTCAACAGTCAATTATTTTATTGAAGCTTTGGCTAAAGACAAGCACTTGTTTGCTGGTGCTGTAGCTAGCTCGGAAGCCACTGCTGAACGCTTACGACAACATGGTATTAGTGTTTTAGACCTGAACTTAGTGTCCCATTTAGACTTCTACGTCGATGGCGCTGATGAAATCAACCGCAGTTTAGAAATGATCAAAGGCGGTGGTGCTGCTCTAACGCGTGAGAAAATTGTAGCGGCAGTCGCCAGACGCTTTATCTGCATAGCCGATAGTTCTAAATTGGTAGACCGTTTAGGGCAATTCCCACTCCCCATTGAAGTGATTCCCATGGCACGTTCTTACGTTGCCCGTGAAATTGTACGCCTAGGTGGCAACCCCGTATACCGCGAAGGAGTGGTAACTGATAACGGCAATCATATTATTGATGTGCATAACATATTTATTGATTCCGCTATGTATATGGAAAACCGCTTAAATCAGATTACAGGGGTGGTTACTAACGGTATTTTTGCCCGTCGTAACGCTGATGTTTTGCTGTTAGCTTCTAATAGCGGTGTTAAAACCATCTTGGCTAAATAAAATTATGTTCAGCAGTAGGCTTAAGCGATTGTCACTTAGCTTGTTGGTCGCCTTGGTGCTTTTCTTAGGCTTACTGTTATTACTGCCTACCTTATTAAAACCCAGCTTAAACCGCTTATTACCGCAATTGCTGGGTACTGAAAAACAACCAGCGATTGCTCATGTCGAATCGTTAAGTTGGACAGGATTTACGCTGTCAGAGTTAAAAATGACTTTGACTTCAGGCGATAATGTCGAACTAGAAAACCTTGAGGTGCGTTATCGTTTGGCTGACTTGCTACAGGCACGCGTTAGTACTGTAAAGGTGGAACGACTGAGTATTGCTTGGGTGGAAACCAACTTAAAAGAAGTTGCTGTTGAGGCCGCCGATGATGCTCGTCAAGTTGCTCGTGAACACTTAAACGATTACGTTGAAATCCCCGCCATCAATCAGTTGCTGAAACTGCCATTAGATACATTGCATATTCATCAGTTAGAAGTTAGCCAGCCAGAGTTTAGCAGTAATCTACAGGTGCGGGTAGACGAAGCTTTATTGCGTATTAATGGCCAAGTGACCCTAACTGAGATCGCTGAACCTTGGTTGTTAGAACTGCAACTACAACCTAGCGGACGCTGGTTTATGATGTTGTCGGACCAGAGTCAGTTGCTGGCGCAACAAGACGGCTTTATTCGCCAAGACGCTACCACTACTTATATTGAACTTAATCAGCATTTAGACTTGGCCGCACTTAGCCAAAGGCTTGCTGTTTTGGCACAAGTGCCGCTACCACTGCAACAGTTACGTGTAAAAGCGGATATCAGTGTGCCAAACAAAGGCTTGCTACCAGCCGAAGCCAGCGTGGCCGTTAATGCCTGGCTGGTGACCAACAGTGGTAAGGTCTTAGGAGAGTACCCATGGCAAGCAAGCACTTGGGCGTTAGATGTGAGTAAAGAAAGCGCCGAATCCGATTGGCGCATTACTCTAGCCAGTGGCGCTCAAAAGCTGGAAGTGCAGCACCCCAGCTTAGCTCAAGCAGTACAGTACAGGGGCTTCCAACAAGTGCAGGCAAACTGCCAAGCAGATCTAAGCCAATGTCAGGGCCTTGCCCATCTTAACGCTCAATTGTTTGACCAGCTAACACAGGCTCAACCCTTAGCTCAGCTAGATATTCAGCCGCAGTTAAACTGGAGTCTGCACCAAGGCTTACAGCTGCAGCTTCCCTTGCAGGCGCAGGCACAAGCTAAGCAACTAATAAAAGATTTACCCATAGAGAGTATGCAGCTAGCCGGGGAGATTTCTGCCGCATTAGTCGACAATTTTTGGCAGCTACAAAGTAACGACGGCTTAGAGTTGACCGTTGCTAAGCAAACCATTGAAGGTTGGCAGCAGGAAGAAGTACGTTTAAACCTTTTGGCTGGCCTCGACTTGCAAGGTGATTTAAACAACGAAAACCCGCGTCAGCAGTTTGCAGCGCAACCGCTTAGCATACAAATTCATCCCTTTAAGCTGACTCAAGCCGCCACTAAGCTTCACCCGGCTTCTGAAGTTAAGTTGGCAGCCAGCGAGCTTTCTTGCCGCCCTTATATTTCCATGCGTACATACTCAGCCACCTGTAACCTAGAGCTCAATACATTAAAGTCCAGTTTTGAAGGCTGGCCGTTGCCTGCGCTAGCGGTAAAAGGCTCGCTGCTATTAAGCCAAATGACTGGCAGTAGCCAAATTGATTCAGAATTACAGTTGTATGCCGCCAACGAGTTGATTCATACACGTATTAATTTTCAACATAACTTTGATAGCCACAAAGGTAATATGCAGTGGCACTTAGAAGACGTAAAACTTAATTGGTACACTTTAGACTTAGTCGAAATGTTAGCGCTGACCAAAGTGGATTTACTTTCAGGCAGTATCGCCGGACAAGGCTGGCTTGATTGGCAGCAGCAGAATGGCGGCTGGTTACTAAGCCCAGACATGAGCTTGCGTATTGATGGTCTAACGGCTGTTTACGATAACACTGTGGCATTGGAGGGCTGGAACGGGTTGTTTGCGTTACGTCGTCCATTTATGGGCAATTACCTAGTGGACGCTCAGATAAGTGGTAAAAGCCTAAACCCTGGGGTCGAGTTGAAAAATATTTTAGCGCGTAGCCAAACCGAGATCGCCGCTGATTTTTCTTGGGCGCTGGCGGATATATATGAAGTACGTACCGACTTATTAGGTGGCAGCCTCAGCACTCCTTTTGTTCGTTATGACACTCGCAAAAGTACCAACAGTTTTAATGTCGAGCTTAACCGCATTCAGTTGTCACAGCTGGCTGCTTTAGAGCCTTCAGCCGATGTCAAAGCAACTGGGGTGCTCGATGGTTTGTTACCTATAAACTTAACCCCCGAAGGGCCACAGGTGCCTGCAGGTTCTTTGTTTGCTCGTGACCCAGGCGGTAATGTCCGCTATCAAAATCAAACTGCTGAAGCTTTGGCGCAAAGCGGGCAGAGTATGAATTTGGCAATGCAGTTATTGAGTGATTTTAATTACAATAAACTGCAAGTTGGTGTGGCCTATGAACCCAGCGGGTTATCTAGCTTAGACTTGCAGTTTCAAGGTAAGAACCCTGACTTCTATAATGGCAAAGCTACTCATTTAAACGTTAACTTAGAATATAATCTGCTCGATCTGCTAGAAAGTTTGCGTTTAGCAGATGATATGATTAACAGGATAGAAGAGAAATACCAGTAGCCTTGGTGCAAGGTATCCTAGCCACAGAGATAAGTGCCAGTGCCGGCGGCTATCAGAATGCCTTCTTCATTATGAAATTCCATACGGGTTACTGCTACTTTGTTCCCCGCCCGTAACAGACTAGCACTGGCGGTAAACTCTTTACCCTTACCAGGGTGAAGAAAGTCGATGCGCATATCAATGGTACCCATGCGCGCCATTTTTTGAGCGCGTTGACTTACGGGAACATTCTTCTCGTTCATGCGTAACCAAGTAGCAATAAAGGCCATAGCCCCACCAGTCACGTCTAAAGCAGTAGAAATGGCGCCGCCGTGTAAAATCCCTGCCACCCAGTTGCCAATTAACTCATCTTTCATCTTCATGCTGAATTCACAGCGATCAGCGGTAAACTTGGTGGGTGTAAGCCCTAGTAAGTTGTTAAAAGGAATTTTTTCAAAAAAATTAAGTGCTATTGCCAGTTCCTTATCTAAGGCGAGGTCTGGATTAAGAGTCATTATTAGTTCCTGAAGGTTATATTTTGTATTAAATGTTTTTCCGCTCAAGCAGCCAGCAGCCAAGATTCAAAGCGTAAAATGGAAGAGCAAGCCTGTGAATGCAAGGTTAAGTTTAGACAAAGTATGGTTAGTTACTTATGCGCTTAGCGGTAAATTAAGATAGAATAGCGCTCTAAATTTACTGTTTACCGGAGAACACCATGGCTTTTAACGATGCCCAACGCTTTTTCCCTGAAACTCGTTTACGCCGCATGCGCCGTGATGACTTCTCACGTCGTTTAATGCGTGAAAATCAGCTTACTGTAGACAGCCTAATTTACCCAGTATTTATTTTAGAAGGTCACCAAGAGCGCGAAGCCGTGCCGTCAATGCCGGGTGTTTATCGATTATCTGTTGACTTGCTGGTGGCAGAAGCCAAGCATTTATACAAACTTGGCATTCCTGCGATAGCGCTGTTTCCGGTGACACCTGTAGATGCAAAAACTGAGTTTGCTGAAGAAGCCTTCAATCCTAACGGTTTAGCTCAACGTGCTATTCGTGCCATTAAAGACGCCGTGCCAGAAATGGGTGTTATTACCGACGTAGCGCTGGACCCGTTTACTATTCACGGCCAAGATGGAATTCTTGACAGTAACGGTTATGTATTAAACGACCGTACTGTTAGTACCTTAGTGCGCCAAGCCATGTCTCATGCTGAAGCGGGAGCAGACATAGTCGCCCCTTCCGACATGATGGACGGACGTATTGGTGATATACGCGCAGCCTTAGAAGAAGAAAGCTTTGTAAATACTCGCATAATGGCTTATTCAGCCAAATACGCCTCGGCTTACTATGGCCCTTTCCGTGACGCCGTCGGTTCAGCAGCGAATTTAGGTAAGGCCGATAAAAAAACCTATCAGATGGACCCTGCTAACAGCAACGAAGCGTTGCACGAAGTGGCTCTAGACTTAGCCGAAGGCGCTGATATGGTAATGATCAAGCCCGGCATGCCTTATTTAGATATCGTTCGTCGTGTTAAAGACGAATTCCAAGTGCCTACTTTTGTCTATCAGGTCAGTGGTGAATATGCCATGCATAAAGCCGCGGCCCAAAATGGTTGGTTAGACGATAACGCCATTATGCATGAATCATTAATGTGCATTAAGCGTGCGGGCGCAGACGGTATTTTGACTTACTATGCCAAGCAATTTGCAGAAAGCATGGACAAATAAACGCACACTAACTTTAAATTAAGAGATATAGTCCCATATACTCTCTGAATTCAATCTGACTCCATAAGGGGAAACGCATGAGCGACAATATTATTAACGTAACCGACGGTTCTTTTGAAGCCGAAGTTTTAGGTTCAGACCTGCCTGTATTAGTAGATTTTTGGGCTGAGTGGTGTGGTCCTTGTAAAATGATTGCGCCAGTACTAGAAGCCTTGGCTGAAGAGTACGCAGGTAAAGTTAAAATCGCTAAGTTGAACATTGATGAAAACGAAGCCACCGCACCTAAGTATGGTATTCGCTCAATTCCAACTCTTATCTTGTTCCGTGATGGCAAAGTTGAAGCCACCAAAATTGGTGCCTCAAGCAAGTCAGAATTGGCCGCTTTTATTGATCAAGCCCTGTAATTACCGATGAATTTCACACTAAGGCGTACTTTTTGCGCCTTTTGTGTGGACACTCACCTACTATTAGGTCTATAGTCTCTTTTGCTGAAACATAGTCAGCCCCTCTCTGAAGATCACTCGCTTTATTCAATTAATTTAATAACCGCTAATATATCCAACCTATATGAACCTATCCGATTTAAAACTTAAGTCTGTACCCGAGTTGCTCGAGATTGCTAAAGAAATGAAGCTCGACAACGTTAGCCGCACTCGCAAGCAAGATATTATCTTTGCCATCCTAAAGAATCACGCCAAAAGTGGCGAAGATATTTATGGTGACGGCGTGCTGGAAATCCTTCAAGACGGCTTCGGCTTCTTACGTTACTCCGATAGCTCATACTTAGCAGGACCAGACGATATTTACGTCTCTCCTAGCCAAATTCGACGCTTCAACCTGCGTAAAGGTGATGCGTTAGCGGGGAAAATTCGCCCGCCCAAGGACAATGAACGTTACTTCGCCTTACTTAAAGTTGATACCATCAACGGTGATAAACCAGAAAACACCAAAAATAAAGTCCTGTTCGAAAACCTTACCCCACTATTCCCCCAAGAGCGTTTTGTACTAGAAGCCGGTAACGGCTCTACGGAAGACTTGTCTTCACGTGTGTTAGATCTAATTGCTCCTATTGGTAAAGGCCAGCGTGGCTTAATTGTAGCGCCACCTAAAGCGGGTAAAACCATTCTATTACAAAGCATTGCGCAGGCCATTACTCGTAATAATCCAGAGTGTGACTTAATCGTTCTGCTTATTGATGAGCGCCCTGAAGAAGTTACCGAGATGCAGCGCTCTGTACGCGGTGAAGTTGTGGCGTCAACCTTTGACGAGCCAGCATCACGTCACGTACAAGTAGCTGAGATGGTGATCGAAAAGGCCAAGCGTTTAGTTGAACACAAGCACGACGTTGTTATCCTTTTAGACTCCATTACTCGTTTGGCGCGTGCTTATAACACTGTGGTGCCATCGTCGGGCAAGGTATTAACCGGTGGTGTTGACGCTAACGCCTTAGAAAAGCCAAAACGCTTCTTTGGTGCTGCGCGTAATATTGAAGAAGGCGGTTCGTTAACTATTATCGCTACGGCTCTGGTTGATACCGGTTCTAAAATGGACGAAGTTATTTACGAAGAGTTTAAAGGCACGGGTAACCAAGAATTACACCTTGACCGTAAAGTGGCTGAGAAACGTATTTACCCAGCCATCAATATTCGTCGTTCTGGTACCCGTCGTGAAGACATGATGTTTGATGAGCAATCATTACAACGCTTATGGATTTTACGTCGCTTGTTAACAGAGATGGAAGATCAGCAATCCATCGAGTTCTTACTCGATAAGCTGCGTCAAACCAAAACTAACGATGAGTTCTTCGACACTATGCGTCGTGGCAGTACGACTAAGACCTAGATGCATAAAAGCTTTAGTGCTTATCAGAAGGACACAAAAAAACCGCCGATGGGCGGTTTTTTTGTTACTGCCTATTTTATTAAAGTGATTACTAAAATAAGGGCAGCTGTTAATTACTATTGCTTAGTTGCTTAAGCAATTAGAGCTTCACCCATAGTAGCTTTAAGCTTGTTCATAGCGTTCTTTTCTAGCTGGCGAATACGTTCAGCTGAAATACCATAAACCGCTGCAAGCTCGTGCAAGGTGGCTTTGTCTTCTGTTAACCAGCGTCTTTGTAAAATATCGCGACTGCGTTCGTCTAACTCTGCTAACGCCGTATGTAAGCGGTCGTTGGAGTCTTGTTCAAAGTTATCGTTCTCTGCTAGCAAGGCAGGATCCTGACTTTTATCTTCTAAAAAGTAAGCAGGTGCCTGGCTGGCACGGTCATCGTCGTCACTGGCGCTAGCGTCAAAGGCTGCGTCATAAGCATTCAAACGACCTTCCATTTCATAAACAACGCGTGTTTCTACACCTAAGTCATTTGCAATATCGTTGGCTTCTTTTTGGTTCAACCAACCTAAGTTTTTCTTTTTGCTGCGCAGGTTAAAGAATAATTTGCGCTGCGCTTTGGTAGTGGCGACTTTAACAATGCGCCAATTGCGTAAAATAAAGTCGTGAATTTCTGCTTTAATCCAGTGCACAGCAAAGGAAACTAAGCGTACGCCTACTTCAGGGTTAAAGCGTTTTACGGCCTTCATTAGGCCGACGTTACCTTCTTGAATAAGGTCGGCTTGGTTTAAACCGTAACCTGAGTAACTGCGTGCAATATGAGCAACAAAGCGTAGGTGCGACATCACTAATAGACGCGCTGCTTCAAGGTCTTGCTCATAATACAGGCGATCAGATAACTCACGCTCTTGAACAGGCGTTAACACAGGAATTGCGCTAATAGTAGCCATATAGGACTCTAAATTAGCACCTGGAGATAAAGCATTCACTGCTGCCATAGCTTGGGTCATTTGTTACTCCTGAATTCTTTTGTATGCCAGTCGTAAAAAAATACTAGCAAAACATTCTAACACAGCAACTTAAGACCGCAAATGCACAGAAAAGTTCATGCTGACTAACTGTACAGGCCTTGCTGTGCCTTATATTGGTGTAAGTTTGAGTTAGGGTTCAATTTCTCCTAGGTGTCTGCTAACCGACCACCAAGCACCCAGCCAACCTAATACCATGGCGCTGCTTAAAATTACCATGGCAGCAGAAGCCGAAAGCGGCTTTAAACGAAAGTGCGAACCATAGAGCATAGCTAGGTCTGCGGTCGGTCCGCGCAATATAAGCCAACATATAATTAACAGTAGCCAAGCGAATAAGCCGCCAATCATGCCATACCAAAGGCCAGTGTATAAAAACGGTCGCCGCACCCAAGCGTTGGTGCCACCGACTAATTTGACCACTCGAATCTCATCAACGCGGGCGGCTATAGCTAAGCGAATAGTGTTTCCTACCACTAGAACAATGGCCAGCGCCAGTAACGAGCCTAATACCAGCACGGTGCGTTCGGCTAAGGCTAAAATTGAGTGCAGACGCTCAACCCAAGCGATATCGAGCTGGACAGAATCAACTATATGATGATCCTTGAGTTTAGTAAGTAGCTGCTGGACTTGTTCGGTGTCCAGCCCTAAGGGTGGTTCAACATAAATAGTTGCAGGTAGAGGGTTGCTAGGTAAGAAGTCTAAGGCTGCTTGCAGACCACTGTGTTCTCTAAATTCGGCTAAGGCGCTGTCGGCATCGATAAACTCTGTGGTCACAACGTTCTCTAACTGCAACAAACGTTTACTCAGAGCTTGGCCTTCTTCTATGCTAATAGCGGGCTTAAGGTAAAGGGTTATCCGTCCGGAGGCTTGAAACTGATTGCTTAACTGCGAAGTGTTGTCTAAAGCCATCCATAAAGCACCTGGCAGTGTTAAGGCTATAGCAATTACAAACCAAGTTAACACGCTCGAAAAAGGATTCTGTAGTAAGCGGATCAGCGTTTCTACAGCCACTTGTTGATGGTGTGCAATCCAGGCCTCAAAGCGTTTTTTAAAACCGACTTCCTGTATGGAAGCGCCAGCATTGGTACGTTTGTTATCCATGCTGGTGCCCCCTCGGCAGGCTGCCTTCAAACAGCTGGCCGTGGTCGAGAATAATACGTCTGCGCCCCATGCGCTCTACTAAGTCGATGTCGTGGGTAGCAATTAATACAGTCACACCGGCTTGTTGGAAGCGACCGAATAGTTGCATGATTTCAGCAGAAAGTTCTGGGTCTAGGTTACCAGTAGGTTCGTCAGCAAGCAGCAAAGGCGGTTTATTTACTACGGCGCGGGCAATGCCGACTCGTTGTTGTTCGCCACCAGATAACTCAATAGGATTACGCTTTTCTTTACCTAGCAAGCCAACAGCGTCTAAGGCAGCACGTACTCTGCGCCCTGCGTCTGCGGGCGTAAAGCCTGCTATTTGCAAAGGCAGCGCTACGTTATCGTAAACGCTGCGGTCAAACAAAAGTTGATGGTTTTGAAAAACAACGCCTACTTTGCGACGATGATAAGGCACCATCATACCGGGCATACGATTGAGGTTACGACCATCAATACTGACGGTGCCACGCGATGGCTTTTCCATCATCATCATTAGTTTTAATAAGGTGCTTTTACCGGCCCCACTGTGGCCCGTTAAAAAAGCCATTTCGCCGCGGGCTAGCTCAAAACTAATGTTACTAAGCGCTGCATTACCACTGGGGTAGTGCTTACTCACTCGCTCAAAACGTACCATAGGCATAAGCGCTACTCTGTATTTTCTTGTTGGAATAATGCTTTGGTAAATTCTTCAGCGTTGAAGGTGCGTAAATCATCAATGCCTTCACCAATACCAATATAGCGTACCGGAATACCAAACTGTTCAGCCAAAGAGAAAATAATGCCGCCTTTGGCCGTACCATCAAGTTTGGTTAAAGTTAAACCAGTAACACCCACCACTTCTTTAAATTGTTTGGTTTGATTAACGGCGTTTTGGCCGGTGCCAGCATCTAAAACTAGCATAACTTCGTGCGGTGCAGATAAATCGACCTTTTTCATTACGCGCACAACTTTTTCAAGTTCTTGCATGAGGTTGTCTTTGTTGTGCAAGCGGCCTGCAGTATCGGCAATTAAAATATCGATATCACGCGCTTTGGCCGCTTTAACAGCATCGAACAATACTGAAGCGGAGTCGGCACCAGTATGCTGAGCAATGACGGGGACGTTGTTGCGCTCGCCCCAGGTTTGTAACTGTTCGACCGCTGCCGCTCGGAAGGTGTCACCAGCTGCCAGCATGACTTTTTTGTTCTTAGCTTGAAATTGCTTGGTGAGCTTGCCAATAGTAGTGGTTTTACCAACACCATTAATACCAACCATTAATATGATGTAAGGTTTTTGGCCAGTGTTGGTTTCTAGTGGGCGCTCGACTTTCTTAAGTATGCCTTGTAATTCTGCGATTAAGGCATGGTACAAAGCATCTGAATTGTTGACTTCTTTGCGGCTGATTTTATCATTAATTTTTTTCATAATAGCTTGGGTGGTCTCAATGCCCACGTCGGCCATAATCAGCTGAGTTTCGAGTTCTTCGAGTAAGTCTTCGTCAATTTCTTTTTTGCCTAATAATAAGCTAGCTAGCCCATCGCTTAGGCCACCACGGGTACGGCTTAAGCCTTGCTGCATGCGTTTGAACAAACCAGGTTTGCGTGCGGGTAAGATTTCAACCGTAGCTTTGGCCGCTTCAGCTTCTACGCTTGGCGCGAGTGCTTTGTCTTGGGGTTCTGCCTTCTTTTCATCGACATTGCCTTTTTTACTTTTAAAAAAATCAAACATGTATGGTTCCGTAACTATATGATGCACAATTCATGCGCTTATCCTACCATCATTTTGTCTGAATCCCATCGACAATAGAGGATTAGTTTTCTACCATGCAGCCAATTTTTAAGAAAATCTTTTGCTATGCATAAAACACAAAATCAGCAGCTACGTATTATTGGCGGTCAGTGGCGCTCTAGGCGTTTAAACTTTCCAGCGATTGAGGGCTTACGCCCGACCTTAGACCGTATTCGCGAAACTGTATTTAATTGGCTGCAATACGACGTAGAAGGTAAGCAGGTATTAGACGTGTTTGCCGGCAGCGGTGCGTTAGGCTTTGAAGCCCTGTCGCGTGGTGCCAAAGAAGTACAGTTTTTAGAAAAAAATAAGCAAGCCTGCTTACAGATACAAGCTAATCTAACTCTTTTACAAGCAACCAACGCTCAAGTGTGGGCGGGGAATAGTTTGCAATGGTTGGCGCAAAACTCAACCAACTTTGATTTGGTGTTTTTAGATCCACCCTTTCACCAAGGGTTGTTACAACCAGCTATGGATGCCCTCAAACTAGAAGCCGGCACTTTAGTGTATGTAGAGCATGAGCCAGAGTTGAGACCAAGTTGGCCCAAGAACTGGTTGGAGCGTAAAAGCAAAAGTAGCAAAGAGTTTTGTTTTCGTTTATTTGAAGTGGTTTAGTGCCCCGTCAGGGTTATGGCAGCCACTCTGGCTTGGGCATAAACTTTTTCTGTAGGGCAATAATCTCGGCACGATGCTCTTCTACAATATAAGGTCGAGTGCACACAAAAACTTGGTAGAGCCCGCCTTGCAATAGTTCGGGTGTAATTTGCTCGTGGGTACTTTTAAGCAAGTTACAGTGCAAAAAAGAAAACCACGAAGTCACAATGATCCAAATATTTAGTGCTACAGAGGATACTTCATCCTTTTCTATACGCACAATCCCCGCCTGAACCAAGCTACTAATAATAAGTTCGACCCTGACTAAGCAGTCACGAAAAAACTGTCGAAAAGTTTCATGTAAAGCCGAGTCTACTAATAAAAAATGTTCAATATCACGATGAAAAAAACGGTATTCCCATAAGGCAGAAAAAACATCCTGCAAATAATGTATTTTGTCCTGTAACTGTAAGTGCCTACCTTCTGGCAATTCTAAAATAGTAAGGATTTTTTCACGGTAGCGTTCAAACAAAGCCTGAATAATCATCTGTTTGTTGCGAAAGTGGTAATAGAGATTGCCCGGCGACATCTGCAAATGAGCAGCAATATGATTAGTGGTGACGTTACGTTCACCGAGCTCATTAAAAAGCGTCAGGCTGGCGTTGAGTATTTTATCTTTAGTTCCCACTAAGCACGTCCATTATGATGATAAGAAATAAAAGTATGAATTAATAATTAAGCTTGATATTCTAGAGCATTAACTCTAATAATAAAATCTTATCACACTCTGCTGGAGTATTCCTATGAGCGCCGCACAAACTGCCCTGCAATTACCAGAAAAAAATCAAGAAGTTGAGCGTATTAACACTTTGTTTGCTCAACAAAAAGCCGCTTATCGTGCCCATCCGATGCCTAGCAGCACAGAACGCCGAGCCGATTTACAGCGCTTAAAAGACAGTGTTTTAAAATATAAAAACGAACTGGCTGATGCCATTTACCAAGATTTTAGCTGCCGTTCGAAAGATGAAACTATGGTCGCTGAAGTGATGACCGCAGTGCAAGGCATTAACTTCGCCATGAAGCGCTTAAAGAAATGGATGAAGCCATCTAAACGTCACGTCAGCATGTTGTTTGCACCTTCGCATAACAAAGTTATGTACCAGCCTTTAGGTGTGGTCGGTATTGTTGTGCCTTGGAACTACCCGCTGCAGTTAGCAGTGTTACCGTTAATGACTGCCTTAGCAGCCGGTAACCGTGCCATGATCAAAATGTCAGAATTCACCCCGGCTACTAATGCTGTTTTGAAAAAACTTCTAGCCGAAGCCTTTAGTGAAGATCAAGTAGCGTTAATTGAAGGTGAAGTAGAAGTCTCTACCGCTTTTTCAGAAATGCCTTGGGACCACTTAATATTTACTGGTTCGACAGCCGTTGGTCGTATTGTTATGGCGGCAGCGGCTAAAAACCTAACCCCGGTAACCTTAGAATTAGGCGGTAAGTCACCAGCAATCATTACTCCTAAAGCGACTATGCAAGATGCCGTTGAACGTATTTGTTTTGGTAAGTCATTAAACGCGGGTCAAACCTGTATTGCACCAGATTACGTGCTGTTACCTGAAGGCAAAGAAGAAGAGTTTATCGAACGCTACCAAGCTACTTTTGCCAAAATGTATCCGACCCTGCGTGACAACGATGACTACACCGCCATCATCAATGATCGCCAACACAAGCGTCTTTTAAGCTGGGCTGAGGAAGCGAAAAATAAAGGCGCTAAGATCACAGTGGTTAATCCTGCTAATGAAGACTTTAGCGGCACACGTAAAATGCCATTGCATATAGTGCAACAAGGCACAGCCGATATGCAGGTACTACAAGATGAGCTGTTTGGCCCTATTCTGCCAATAGTCACTTATAAGAGCTTAGATGCAGCGTTGGATTATGTGAACGATCGCGATCGCCCGCTGGCATTGTATATTTTTTCATACGACAGAGCCGAACAAAAGCACATCTTAGAGCGCACTCATGCAGGTGGCGTTACTATTAACGATACCTTAATGCACGTTGCCCAAGACGATATTCCCTTCGGTGGCGTAGGTCCTTCAGGCATGGGTCACTACCATGGTAAAGAAGGTTTTATTGCACTATCGAAAGCGAAAGCAGTACACCGTAAAGGCAAGTTTAATAGTGGCCAGTTTGTTTACCCGCCTTATGGTACAGCTATTCAATCGCTAATTTATAAGTTCTTTATTCGCTAGCAAT
>Ga0209075_1000674_pt1 | contig 33218 bp, 32 predicted proteins | sample Stecom2011_FD_187523 | JGI IMG/M metagenome (GOLD analysis project Ga0209075, IMG submission 187523) | Agricultural soil microbial communities from Utah to study Nitrogen management - Steer compost 2011 (SPAdes) (version 2) | ecosystem: Environmental > Terrestrial > Soil > Agricultural land...
CAATTTACTTTCTGCAGTGATGATATTAGCCTTCTTCAAAGCATCGATAAGATGTTCTCTACGCAATTGGTATCTATCGAGATTACGACGCATACCGCGCTTTAAAGTTCGGTCAGCATTGGTCGTAATAGGTTTTCCTTTTTCAAAATTTGTTTGTTCATCCGTTGTAAGTGGATTAACACGAACACCAATTTGAACAATGCTTGAATTTTCAGGACTTTCTTCTTCAATAACGTGGGCCCATCCAACAGAGTTGGTTCCTAAGTCTAAACCGAGTATTCGTTTCATAATTTATGGTGTTTTGTAGGGTGATTTTGTGAATTATGGTGCAATATAAAAAAAAAATAAATTAACTTTTTTGATTTTAAGTTGTGATGGTCAAGAAAATTAATTATATTTGTGTCGAACTTTTAAAAGCAATTCACAATAAGGATTATTCCGTTGTGAAAACATTTGGGTTGCCTCTTGTCCAGAAATCAGGAGGTTTTTTTATGCCCAAATGTTTCACGAACACCTTAAAATAATAATATCAAATAGTGAGCTAAAACATTCAAGGCGGGGGCAACTCGCCTTTTTTTATTTTTGGAGTTTTCAAATTTTCTACATTTGTAAAAACCAGACGTAATGAAACCTAATCTCTTCCGAAATATCGACAATGCTCCTCTGATTGTGTTCCGAATATTTTTCGGGTTTTTGATAGCATTGGAATCGATTGGGTCGATTGCTACAGGGTGGGTTAGGAAAGTTTTTGTCGAACCCGAAATACATTTTCAACACATCGGGTTTGAGTGGCTTGAACCCCTTGATGGTAATGGTATGTATTACTATTATGCCCTGATGGGAATCTTCGGGCTACTAGTGATGATAGGGTATAAGTATAGGTGGAGTTTACTAGCTTTCACGCTGATGTGGACGGGAGTCTATTTAATGCAAAAAGAGGCTTACAACAATCATTATTACCTGTTGATTTTGGTTTGTTTGATTATGCTGTTTCTTCCTGCTCATCGCTATTTTTCTGTGGATGCTAAGCAAAACCCCAAAATCCAATCACTTTCGATGCCTGTTTGGTGCAGTTGGGTCATGATTGCTCAAATGGCGATAGTGTATTTCTTTGCTACAGTGGCTAAGTTTTATCCGGATTGGCTAGACGGAACCTTTACGAAGAACTTATTTATCGGCAGATCTCATTACCCTATAGTGGGCGAACTTTTCACCCAAGATTGGTTTCCGATTTTTATTGCCTATATGGGTATTGCTTTTGACGGACTTGTGATACCGATGTTGCTGTGGAAGCGAACCCGAAACTTGGCGCTTATAGCCTCGTTTGTTTTTCATTTATTCAATTCTATTGTCCTTCAAATAGGTATCTTTCCGTATTTTGCCTTGAGTTTTGCGGTATTCTTTTATGAGCCGGAAACCATTCGAAAAATATTTTTACGTAAGAAACCTGTATATATTCCTGAAGGGAATTCTTATGAAAACCGGGCGTTTCTCCGTTATTTTTTTGTTCCGTTTTTTATTGTGCAAATCCTTCTCCCTATCAGACATCACTTCATCAAAGGCGATGTTTTTTGGACAGAAGAAGGCCACAAGATGAGTTGGCGCATGATGCTTCGTGCGCGAACAGGGATAACGTCGTTTATAGTTGAAGACAAAAGCACAGGCGAGAGGTTTAACTATCCGACCTATAAAAAGCTTAAGAATAAACAGATACGACTTGTGGGCTGTTACCCCGACGCAATTTGGCAGATGGCCCAACATATCAAAAAAGAATATGCCCAACAGGGGAGGGATGTGGCGGTTTATGTAGATTCGAAAGTGTCGATAAATCAACATCCGTACAAAAAGTTTATTGACCCGGATATAGATTTAGCTTCGGTAAAATGGGATTTCTTCCAACATTCCGATTGGATAATACTGTATGACGACTACAGAAAGTAACATGATTTAACTTTTGCGTTTTTTTTGTAGTTAATAATATTTCGCTACCTTTGAGTAACGTTAATTTTCGTACTTATGAAACGATCAGTATCTATATGCTTAATGGGATTATTGCTGTGTATTGGCTGTACTGAAAGAGAAGAGACTCCTAAAGTTACTTATGTGGAACCCCGAACCGAAATGCCCGAAGTAAGAATCGACTCTTCTCAAATAAAAGTAGCAGACCTGCCGGTGTATATGGAAGGTACAAAATATCTGATTCACGCTATTGGGGATGTTCGCTTGTATGGAAGAAGCACCTCGAAATACGGTTCTAGTAAAACCAATTCTGTGAGTTACTCTCTCTCGAATTATAACCGATACGAACTTACCGGATACCTCAATAATCTTAAATTCCAACATATAGATTCCGTTAACACCACTACTCTCACGGATAAATTGGTAGAAATTCACACGGTAACTTATCTCAACGAAATTTCGAACAAGATTAATCGAGGGATTTTGGTGTATACATTGGTGGATAACGATACGAATAAAGATGGTAAAATTGATTCGAACGACATCAAAACCTTGTATATCAGTGAAATAAACGGGGATAAGTTCACGAAGTTATCGGCTGATTTTGAGGAGCTCATAGATTGGAATACTATCGAAGTGCAAAGCCGATTGTACTTTAGAACTATTGAAGACATCAACAAAAATGGTAACTTCGACAAAAACGATATGGTGCATTACTACTATGTGGATTTGAGAAGTCCGCAATGGGAAGTTGTGAAGTATAATCCGTTTGAATAAAAGAAAATGAGTTCAACGACCTCACAAAAGCCTTTCGGGTATAAAGTCCTTGTAGGTTTTGATTTGTTTTTTTTACTAGTATGGGGTAATGCAAAATTCTTTGGATATGATTATATTTTGACCGGAGTTTTATTTGAACTTTTGTGGTTACCTTCGTTATTGTTGTTGTTTGTTTCTACTGTCATTTCGCTGATTTACTGGATCAAACAAAAGTTTGCTCTCGATTCGGTTTATTGTTACGTATTTATTTTTTGTGTTGTTTTATTAGGCCTGCTTTTTGGGGTGAGTTAAATTATTTTAGGGTTTCCTTATGAGGTTTTTGGGTTAAAAACTTTAACTTTGCCCGTTAGTTTAATTGTATAATGAGCAAAAAACTGGTTATTATTCCCACCTATAACGAGATTGAAAATATCGAAGATATTATCAGGACAGTTTTTGCTCTGCCTACACATTTTGATGTGTTGATAGTTGATGACAACTCCCCCGACGGAACACCTTGGAAGGTGCAACAACTACAAGAAGAATTTCCTGACCGACTATTTTTGGAAGTCCGAAATCAAAAATCGGGTTTAGGGAAAGCCTATGTTCACGGCTTCAAATGGGCATTAGAACACCATTACGATTACATCTGTGAGATGGATGCGGATTTTTCTCATCACCCGAATGACCTTGAAAGGCTTTATGCTTGTTGTTCGGAGCCGGACACAGATATGGCCATAGGCTCGCGTTATGTTTCGGGGGTTAATGTGGTGAACTGGCCATTGTCAAGAGTGTTGTTGTCTTATTTTGCTTCGGTTTATGTGAAGTTCTTTACAGGGATGAAAATTCACGATACTACAGCCGGTTTTGTATGCTATAAACGAAAAGTGCTAGAAAGTATCAACCTCGATAAAATAAAGTTTGTAGGTTATGCGTTTCAAATCGAGATGAAATACAGAGCTTTCGCAAAAGGTTTCCGTCTTAGAGAAGTTCCTATCATTTTTACAGACAGAACCAAAGGCGAATCAAAAATGAGTAATGCGATTATCAAAGAAGCCGTTTTTGGAGTTATTGCACTACGGATAAAGAAAATGTTTGGAAAACTATAATACTATGGCAACCACCTTAATAAAGAACGCCAAAATTGTAAACGAAAATAAAATTTTTGAAGGCGATATTCTTATCGAAAATGAATTTATTGTTGAGATTTCAGAGCAGATAAGTGTAAAATCGTCAAGCTGGAAGATTGTGGATGCAGAAGGGAATTACCTTATTCCCGGGATGATTGATGACCAAGTGCATTTTCGCGAACCCGGTCTCACTCACAAAGCCGATATCGCTTCGGAGAGTAGAGCGGCCGTAGCAGGAGGAATTACTTCATTTATCGAACAGCCCAATACGGTTCCCAATGCCATAACCCAAGAACTTTTAGAACAAAAATATCAGATTGCTTCCGAAAAATCCTATGCCAACTATTCGTTCATGATGGGGGCCACCAATGATAACTTAGAGGAAGTGCTCAAAACCAATCCTAGAAACGTAGCGGGAATCAAGATGTTCTTGGGGTCTTCTACCGGGAATATGTTAGTAGATAACCCGGAAGTTATCGAAAACATCTTCTCAAAAACCAAAATGTTGATTGCGGTGCACTGTGAAGACGAAACCACAATAAAGAACAATTTGGAAAGATATAAAGAAGAATTCGGAGAAGATATTCCTGTAGCATATCACCCGAAAATCAGAAGTGCCGAGGCGTGTTATATTTCGTCTTCTCAAGCCATAGAACTGGCGAAGAAAACCGGTGCCAGACTACACGTATTTCATGTGTCTACGGCTAAAGAGACAGAACTTTTTACGAACAAAATTCCGCTTGAACAAAAGCAAATTACTGCGGAAGTGTGCGTTCATCACTTGTGGTTTACTGATGCAGATTATGCGAAAAAAGGGAACTTTATTAAATGGAATCCTGCGGTAAAAACTCAGGAAGATAAAGACGAACTCTGGAAGGCGCTTTTGGACGGAAGAATAGATGTGGTAGCTACAGATCATGCACCACACACACTAGAAGAAAAATCGAAGAAATATCTCGAAGCACCGTCTGGGGGGCCACTAGTACAACATGCTTTGGTAGCCCTTTTCGAAGCCCATCTGCAAGGGAAAATCTCCATAGAAAAAATAGTCGAAAAAACCGCTCATAATCCTGCAAAGATTTTCAAAATCGAAAAGCGAGGATTTATCAAAGAAGGCTATTATGCCGATTTGACCATTGTGGATATTCACCAACCTTGGAACGTAAAAAAAGAAAATATTCTGTATAAATGCGGATGGTCTCCGTTTGAAGGGACTAACTTTAAATCAAAAATTACCCATACCTTTGTCAACGGGCAGCTGGTATACCAAAAGGGTAAACTTAAAGATGTGGTAGCCGGCCAACGTTTACTGTTTGAAAGAGAATAATTATGAAAAATATCACGCAACAAGAATGGAGAGAACTGCTCCAAAATGACCACCAAGCCGTGATTCTGGATGTTCGTACTCCTGAAGAGCAAGCAGCGGGAATCATACCTAATGCCATTTGTCTGGATATCTTTAAGCCTGATGAATTCCTTTCGGAATTAGAGAGAATGGACATGAGCAAAAACTATTATGTGTATTGCAAAAGCGGGGGCAGAAGTGCCAATGCGTGCATGATTTTAGAGCAAATGGGGGCAAAGACTACCTATAATCTGTTAGGGGGTATCTCGCTTTGGGAGGGAGAATTAATTTAATCTTCTTTATTAGTATAAAATAAAACCCCTTGACTATTTACAGGCAAGGGGTTTTGAGTATAATGGGTTAGCTGTTACTTTTTGATAAAACGGTTAGACAGATATTTACCGTCTTTATTTTTCAATAATAATATATAAGTGCCTTGAGCTAATTCGTTAACAGAAAGCGATTGATTGGTAACTTTGGCTTCTTTCACGAGTCTTCCGTTGATGTTATAAATAGAAGCCTCTGTAAAGGTCATATCAGAATCGATGTAAAGTATATGGTCTGTAGGGTTTGGATATAGTTTCAGGGATGTCTGTAGCTCAACCGGATTTGTCTTAAGCGAAGCTCCTTCTACTACGTGAATGGTTTGATTAATTCCGGGATTGTTGATGTAATCAATCACTCCCGAAGGCCATTTTACCACCACTTGGCTGATCGATGTAGCTTGGCCGATACCAAAGTGTGCGTTAAGCGAGCTCATGTATTCGAAACCGTCGCCACTTCTGACTTCACGAATTTGCATTCCCCAGTCGCCGTGAATTTCAACTCGAGCTCCAATTCCGTTTCGGTTGCTTTCTACTCCCTCAAAAGAGAATTTCACCCAGTTGTTGTCATTGCCATTGTTGAAGTATACTGTTCCGTCCCGTTGGATGTCTAAGAAACCATCGTTGTTTAAATCTCCGATAGCACCACTTATACCAGCACTGACAGGAGTAAAAGTTAAATCTCCGTTGCCTAAGAAAATCACTTGGCTAGAGGTTAGGATGTCTAAATAACCATCATTGTTGAAGTCGTGAGTGACATATTCGTATCCCAACCCGTTAAAATTGTCAAAACCGGAACCGATTGTTACGTCGGTGAATGTTCCGTCTCCGTTGTTTCTTTTCAAGATGTGGTTTCCGTTGGCCGTAGAACTGGCACCTATCAAAATGTCCATATCGCCGTCGTTGTCAAAATCTCCGATAGCTGAAGACCAAGTTTGAATAGGGTCGTCCATAGCGATGTCCGGAGCAACGTTAGTAAAGGTTCCGTCCCCGTTATTTCTGTGTAATTCGTTAATGTTGGCTCCCGTATTTCCGCCTCTACATTTAGAGATGAAGAGGTCTAAATCGCCGTCGTTGTCGTAATCAAACCAGAGCGAACCGTAGTTTCCGCCGTTTGGGAAGTCTCCAATACCCCCTTGGTGGAATGTAAAGTTTAAGTCACCTTCGTTGAGGTAGTATACGTTAGGTTGTACGTCGTGACAGATGAAAGCGTCTAACTTTCCGTCATTGTTGATGTCTACAAAGTTTGTTCTTTGAGAGAAGATGTATGTGTTAGAGGTAATTTGGGAATATGCTGTTCCGTCTGAGTTAGCGATTTTGAAAGTTACCCCCGAACCACCACCGTATAGCAAATCGTTATAACCATTTCCGTCTATATCTCCGGCAGCGATACTCCAGCTCGGCATATGGTTGGTTTCGTCTGTCGGAATAGAAACCGTATTAAAACCTCCGCCTTCTAGTTGGTACATAATATAAATAACTCCATTACCCACCCCTACGATGTCATCCAGATAATCTCCATTCATGTCTACCACACAACTTCTGTAAGAGCCGGGTATGTTTAGAGAGTTGTTTTGGGTGAAACTCACAGGTGGTGCTACATACGGTTGCTCAAGGAGGTGAAAAGTGAATCCAGAAGAATTCCATCTGTTGTCAAAGGCAATATAGTAGGTTTGCCCTTGAAAAGCAGGGAAAACCACATGAGACAGGTAGTTATTAGGAGTATCATCATTCCCTGCTACACATGTCAGGTTATTACAATCTCCGGAATAAATATGTACTCGTGTATCTTTTCCTAAATTAATAGCTAAATCGGTAGTTACGGTTACGTAATAGTCTTGAGTAGCTGTATATTTATACCATTCTCCTGCCGTAGCTCCGGATCCGTTCGGAGCACAAATCGGGTCAGGAACCTGACTCCCGTTTACTGCATCTACAACGTATTCACCGGCCGTAATAGTTAGAGCTGTAGCGCAAGTATCTTGAGCTTTTGCCTGATGGAAAGCAAAACCGACACATAACAACAATAATAAATTTCTCATATAAGTTAGTTTTAATGGTTATTCACAAACGGCGTTCAAAGAGTTAATCCACTCCTTAATTACTTCTGTGGCTTCCTCATGAACGAGAGTTCTGCCTAAAAGAGGCATTCTCAAATTCTCTTCGTTAGTTGTTAGACGGTAATACATAGCCGACCGCTGATGATTGCCCGGAGCCACTATATAGGTTATTGCACTATTGATATACTCGTCCGGAGTTACACAAACTCCTAAATTAGTGGGGTTTTCAGTTTCGTGGAAGGCCAGGCGTATAGGTCTGTAATCACAATGACTTCCTTCGGCATGACAGTGAGCGCAATTGATATCTATATAAGAGCGCACTCGAAGTTCAAGAGGTTGAGAGGTGTCTTTCCAATCCACTAAAGACTGAATGTTTTGTGGCAAGCCGGTTCCTTCTAAATAACCGAATTCTACCCATTTCATCAATTGATTTTGACTTCCGTCTGCATAAGTGTAAAGGGAATTCAAGTGTTGAGGTTTTGTCCCGATCGGGACAGCTTTTTCGTCTTTTTTATGACAGGTCAGACACTCCGGTTCAGACGGAATGCGGTAATTGGTTTGTTTGGTTTCTCCGTTTTGGTTCCACGAAAGATTGACATAACTTCCTTCTAAATCGAGATAAGCCTCTGTTTGTTCATCGTTCCAAACATAATTGGCAAAAATCCATCCGTCTTCTTTTTTAATCATCAGACGAGTTTCGATTATCTTAGTTTGATTTTCAGGCAGTACGTTTTCGTAATAAAAGTTTTTGATGAGTGCTGTTCCGGTCGGGAAGTTGAAGATTTTGCTGTCTGAAGTATATGAGGCTTTGCTGTCTTTTGGCATCCATACAAAGCGTTTTTTCAAGGCATAATCCGTAAACAGGGTGCTAATAGGCTCAAACGGAAGTACACCATAGACCGGTTTTTGTTTTTTAAGCTCACCTTCGAAAAAGACATAATCCGACAGTTTTTGGTAAGGCACTTGAGTGAGATCCATGACCACAGGCGACTCTACTTCGGGCTCAATTGGGATGTAGGTGTCGTTGTCGTCTTTTGAACATGCAAATACGACTATTGTAGTGATAATAAGGCAGATAAAAGCAGTGTAGTTGTGTTTCATAACAGAAAAATAAGATACAAATATATATAAACATTTTACTTTTCTGTTTTTTTAACGTTATTTTTTTATGAATCCGAAAAAAAATGCTTATGGGGTGCGGTTTCCCGAAGAATTCCCACAATATGAGATAAGAAAGTAGATTAAATGTATTCTGAGACGAGTAGTTGTGCTAAACTTTCGCTGTCAATTCCGCATATTTTTTCAAGTTCTTCCACAGTTCCGTGTTCGATAAATCGATCAGGGACACCAATGGTTTTTATGGGAGTCGTATACTGGTGTGCTGCAGCAAATTCCAAGATAGCAGAACCAAATCCTCCTTTGACGGTACCGTTTTCCAGGGTGATAACTTTCCGGAAGTTCTTAAAGATATGATGGAGGGCTTCTTCGTCTAGAGGTTTTACAAAACCAAAGTGATAATGAGCCACAGCTTCGTTATCGTGAATGTTTTGCAGAGCCGACGTGACATTGTTGCCAATAAATCCGGTCGAGAGTACAGCAATTTTATTTCCTTCTTTCAAGAGTTTTGCTTTTCCGATTTGGATAGCCGTAAAATCTTTTTTCCAATCGGGTTGAACACCTCTTCCTCTCGGGTATCGGATGGCGATGGGGTGCTGGATTCCAAGTTGGACGGTATAAAGAATGTTGCGCAATTCCACTTCGTCAATTGGTGCAAAAATCGACATGTTTGGGATGCATCTCAGGTAAGCCAAGTCAAATACTCCGTGATGTGTAGCGCCATCTTCGCCTACCAATCCCGCTCGATCTAAGCAGAAAATCACAGGGAGGTTCTGCAGGGCGACATCGTGAATAATTTGGTCGTAGGCTCTTTGCAAAAACGTAGAATAAATGTTGCAAAATACGGTCATCCCTTGCGTGGCCATTCCGGCCGAAAGGGTAACGGCATGTTGTTCGGCAATTCCAACATCAAAGGCTCTTTCGGGAATTTCGTCCATCATGAATTTGAGGGAGCTCCCTGTTGGCATAGCAGGAGTAATACCGATAATTTTTTCGTTTTTTCGGGCTAATTCCAATAAGGTTAACCCAAAGACATCCTGAAACTTCGGAGGTAAACCGTCGTTATTTTTCGGGATGATGTCTCCTGTTGTCTTGTCAAATTTTCCCGGAGCATGATACACCACTTGGTTTTCTTCGGCTTTTTTTAGGCCTTTGCCTTTGGTTGTAATGATGTGTAGTAATTTCACGCCGGGGACTTTTTTGAGGCGTTGCAGTTCTGAAACCAAAAGTGGTAGGTCATGACCGTCAATAGGTCCCGAATAATCAATATTGAGCGAAGTGAAAATGTTGTTCTGATTGTGCTTAGGATTTTGCTTGATAGCCGTCAAATAGTTTTTCAGAGCTCCTACACTCGGGTCAATCCCAATCGCATTGTCGTTGAGAACAATAAGCAAGTTAGCATCTGTAACTCCCGCATGGTTCAAGCCTTCAAAAGCCATTCCCGAAGCTATCGAAGCATCTCCGACCACAGCGATGTGATTTTTGTGTAGTTCGCCTTTGAGTTTTGAGGCAATAGCCATTCCCAAAGCAGCCGAGATGGCTGTAGAAGAATGCCCGGTTCCGAAAGCATCATAGATACTCTCTGATATTTTTGGAAAGCCTGAGATTCCGTCTTTCTGCCTGTTTGTATGAAAAATATTTTTTCTTTCTGTAAGAATTTTATGACCATAGGCCTGATGGCCGACATCCCAAATCAAAAGGTCGTTAGGGGTATCAAAAACGTAGTGTAGTGCAATCGTCAGTTCGACCACACCCAAACTAGCTCCTAGGTGGCCTTCTTTTACAGAGACCACATCAATGATGAACTCCCTAAGCTCCTGAGCCAAAGCCGGAAGCTGAGAGATTTCCAGCTTTTTAAGCTCTCTTGGGCTGTTGATATGGTCTAAATAAGATATTTTCATTTTCATAAAAATGCAGGGCAAAGTTACAACAAAATACAAAGTTCTGCGCTAGAATAACACGACTAAATCATAAAATCAATCCATTACACAAAAAAATATTATGCATGCATAGTTGTTGTTTCGTTAAAAATCACTAATTTCGTAACCGAATAAGAATCTATTATTTAACTTAACGATATAAAAATGAAGATATTAGTATGTATCAGCCACGTTCCTGACACGACTTCGAAAATCAATTTTGTGAACGGCGATGCTGAATTTGACAAAAACGGAGTGCAATTCGTTATCAATCCGAATGATGAATTCGGGCTTACTAGAGCCGTTTGGTTTCAAGAAAAACAAGGTGCTAAAGTAACAGTGGTAAATGTTGGTGAAGCAGAGACTGAGGCAACTTTAAGAAAAGCTTTGGCTATTGGGGCAGACGATGCTATCCGTGTAAACGCAAAACCAACAGATGCATTTTTTGTAGCTAAGCAAATTGCTGAAGTAGTGAAAAACGGGGGTTACGACTTAGTGATTGCGGGGAAAGAATCGCTTGATGACAACGGAGGTATGGTTCCCGGTATGGTGGCTGCACTTTTAGGAATGAACTATGTGAAATCTGTAATCGGAATCGAAGTAGAGGGTAATTCTGCTAAAATCGTTCGCGAGATTGACGGAGGAAAAGAGACGCTTTCGGCCTCTTTACCGCTGGTAATTGCAGGTCAAAAAGGAATCGTAGAGGAAAAAGACCTTAGAATCCCTAACATGAGAGGAATAATGCAGGCTAGGACAAAGCCTCTTACGGTGGTTGAGCCTGTAGCAGTTGCTTCTACTACGAGAACAGTAAAATTTGAGAAACCGGCTCCGAAATCGGCCGTGAAATTAGTAAGCCCAGACAACCTAGACGAGTTAATCAACTTATTGCACAATGAAGCTAAAGTGATTTAGTGTCGGGATGTTCAAAATAATATAACCTTTAATTCCTAAATTCTAGAAATATGTCAATTCTTATATATGCTGAATCAGCAGAAGGAAAATTAAAAAAAGTAGCTTACGAGCTGGCTTCGTATGCTAAGAAAATAGCAGATCAAACCGGTGATGCCGTAACAGCCATCACTATCAACGCAGATGACGTTAGCACACTTGCAACCTATGGAGTAAGCAAAGTGCTAAAAGTCAATGACGATAAACTAAAAGCATTCAGCGCTAAAGCGTATGCCGATGCTATCAAACAAGCCGCACAAAAAGAAGGGTCGAAATTAGTTTTGGTAGCTTCTACTACAGATAGCTTATATTTAGCTCCGCTTTTGGCAGTAGGTCTAGAGGCCGGATATGCTTCGAACGTAGTAGCGTTGCCGGAGAGCACTTCGCCTTTTGTAGTAAAAAGAAATGCTTTTTCTAACAAAGCATTCAGCTATACAGAGATTACTACAGACGTGAAATTAATTGCGTTGGCGAAAAACTCTTTTGGTCTTGCAGAAAGCCCTGTTTCTTTGACAGAAGAGAACTTTGCTCCCGCGCTAAACGATGCCGATTTTGCTATCAAAGTGGAATCTACGGAAAAGGTAACCGGAAAAGTAACTATTGCCGATGCAGAAATTGTAGTGTCCGGAGGTCGTGGTCTTAAAGGCCCTGAAAACTGGGGGATGATCGAAGAGCTTGCTTCTGTACTTGGCGCGGCAACAGCTTGTTCAAAACCGGTATCAGACTTAGGTTGGAGACCTCATAGTGAACACGTAGGACAAACCGGGAAACCTGTAGCGTCAAACCTTTATATTGCGGTTGGAATCTCGGGGGCTATCCAGCACATTGCCGGAATCAACTCTTCAAAAGTAAAAGTAGTTATTAATACAGATCCGGAAGCTCCTTTCTTTAAGGTAGCAGATTATGGAGTAGTGGGGGATGCATTTGAAGTGGTTCCGAAACTTATCGAAAAACTAAAAGCTTTTAAAGCTCAGAATTCATAAGAAATATAATTTCTTTATTCATCATAAACCTCTTGGAAACAAGAGGTTTTTTTATTGTTATTTTTCTTCTTTTTTTTCTTCTTCTTTTTTGTCTGAGAATGACGAGGGCAACAAATCGATATTTCGTTTTTTGGCTTCTCGAACTAATATTGGTAATATAATCATCGAACCCGGAATAATGATAAAAGGTACTACAATCCCGATGAATTTAAAGTAATCGAAAATTTGCCTTCTAAGAAGCATATCGTCTTGTGGAGTGATTTTTTCTCCTTTCAGGTACTTCTCGATCACCTTTGCTGCAGACTTGTTACCTTGATATTCTGTCTTTAGGCTCTGAATAAAACTGTGTAGGTGCTTTCGTATGATAGGCTCTATTTTCATAATCAAAAATAATGCTCAAAATTAACTCTTTTTTCTTAAGGTTAAATGGATTAATTTTTAATAAAAAATTATTAGATTACTCATATTAAAAGGTTATCTTTGTAGGGACACCTTATCTCATTCCTAATGTTTAAACAATTGGAGTATGGGAAGAAAAAAAATAGTTATTGTGGGGGCCGGTTTTGCCGGGCTTCGTTTAGCTCAAGAGCTCAATAACACAGATTATGACGTGCTTCTACTTGATAAGCACAACTATCACCAGTTTCAGCCCTTGATGTATCAGGTGGCTACTGCTAGGTTGGAACCCACTAGCATTTCATTTCCGCTTAGAAAGGTCTTTCAGAAATCGAAAAACGTCAGAATCCGAATTGCAGAGGTTCTGAGTGTTGATGCTGAAAACAAAATCATAAAGACTACACTTGAAGAGTATCCGTATGACTATTTAGTCATCGCCTTTGGATGTACTTCTAACTACTTTGGGAACAAAACTATCGAAGAATTTTCTTACCCGATGAAGTCGGTGCCGGAGGCCTTACAGCTTCGAAATCACATCCTTCAGACTTTTGAGGATGTGTTGGTGGCTTCGCCGGATGAAGTGGAGCCCTTATTGAACTTTGTAGTTGTAGGAGGAGGGCCGACAGGAGTGGAGCTTTCCGGCGCTTTGGCAGAAATGAAAAAGAACGTGTTGCCTAAAGACTACCCTGACAAAGACTTCTCTAAACTCAACGTTTTCTTGATAGAAGGTTCGCCTAGCACTCTGAATGTGATGAGTGATTTGGCAAAAAAATACTCTCAAAAATACTTGAAAGACTTGGGGGTGAAAGTACTCACAAATACCTATGTAGATAGTTATGATGGAGAGGTGGTTACTTTGAAATCGGGTGAGACCATCAGGACCAAAAACCTGATTTGGGCAGCCGGTGTAGTGGGGAATTCCCTAGAAGGAATTCCGCCAACAAGTATCACCAGAGGAAATAGGTTGATTGTAAATCGCTATAACGAAGTACAAGGTCTCGAAGATGTTTTTGCTGTAGGAGACATCGCCTTTATGAGTACGCCCAAATACCCAAACGGGCATCCGCAATTGGCCAACGTAGCGCTCAATCAAGCAAAGAACTTAGCCTATAACTTTAAAGCGCGCCTCAAAAACAAACCTCAGAGAGCCTTTGAATATTACGACAAGGGTTCTATGGCCACAGTCGGAAAACGCAAAGCGATAGTCGATTTACCGAAATTCAGTTTTAAAGGACGTCTGGCCTGGTTTTTCTGGATGTTCTTACACTTAATGCTAATCTTGAGCGTAAAGAACAAACTTGTTGTGTTTATTAACTGGATGATGAGTTACTTTTATAACGATTCAACTCTGAGGGTTATTTTATACCCAAAGGTCAAAAAGAAAGAGTAATCATCCCAAAGAATCAGAACCTCCCTTCTGACTCAGCAATCAAGTTGGCCATAAGCGAAAAGCGTTGTTCATAGATAGGGTTTATCTTGTTGTCTATCAATAAATCTTTCCGTAAAATAGGTACAGAATAAGGGAGTACCCATGCTCTTAAAGCTTTGGCAATGGCATCCATGTTGTTGATGCCTTGCATTGCTTGAACTCCATCTGCCCAACAAATTAATCCGACAATTTGATTGGTTAAGTAAGGCTTTTGGTTTTTTGCGGTAAGCTCCAACCAATCCAGGCAATTTTTCATACTTCCGGGAATTGCCCCATGATACAGCGGAGAAAGCCATATTTGCACATCGCTTTGGGTAAAAATTTCGGTCATTTCTCTGACGTTGTCCGGCACTTCTCCGAAGGGGATTTCCAAAAGCGGAAGCTTGTTTTCTGCCAAGTTATATATACTTATCTCTATGTTTTTTTCTTTAAAGTAATTCGAAAAAAACGACACAATTTTATTTGAAATTCCGCTTACGGAACTATCAGGGGCACCATTGAATATCAATAATTTCATAGCTCAAAATCTATAATAATGGTTATTCTTGTATGTAATTTTCTTTTGCTTTTTCGAGTGTAAACGAAAATTCAGAGCCTTTTTTCAGTTCACTTTTTACGAATATTTTCTCGTCGTGAGCTTCAATAATATGTTTTACTATTGCCAATCCGAGTCCGGAACCACCTTCTTTGCGAGCACCGCTTTTATCCACTCTGTAAAAGCGTTCAAACAGTCGCGGGATGTGTTGTTTGGCTATTCCTTCGCCGTCATCTACTACTCTAACGAGTATTTTGTTTTCGGTTAGGTTTTCGATGCTGATTTCGGTTGTTCCGTCTTGCTTGCCATACTTGATGGAGTTCACCACCAAATTCGTCAATACTTGTTGGATTTTCTCTTGGTCTGCATACACCATAATGGGGTTGTCGTATTTCTTGTCGAGCATCAAGATGATGTTCTTTTTAGAGGCTTTCATCTCGAGCAATTCCAAAACATTTTCGATTACTTCAAGTATATTAAAAGAGCTATACTCGAGATTCAAATCACCAGTTTCGAGTTTGGTAATCATATCCAAATCCTTAACGATGTAAATGAGGCGTTCTACGCCTTTTTCTGCTCTTTGGAGATACTTTTTTCGGATGGATTTATCATTCATGGCGCCGTCTAAAAGCGTTAGCAAGTATCCTTGGATTAGAAAGAGAGGAGTCTTTAGCTCATGAGAAACATTTCCTAAAAACTCTCGACGATATTCTTCTTGGAGTTTTAAGGTTTCGATTTCGAGTTTTTTGTCTGTGGCGAACTTCTTCACTTGCTCTGTAAGAGCGGCCATATCGGTAGTAATCGGGTGGTTGATAACGGTAGTAGAATCAATCATCGAAACATCTTTATAGATTTTTTGGATGCTTCTGTAAATGAATCGCTCTACGCGATACTGTATCAAGAAGAAAGAAAAGAGGCCAATGCCTATAAAGAAAAGCCCCGCGAAAATCCATGAAAATTCAAAAAGCCAATACAGCAATCCGCTTACTAAAGCCGTAGCAAATGTGGCAATATATAGAGCCGAATAGATAGCGAATTTGTATGTTTTTTTTAGTTTCACGTTGATTTAGTTTTTTACGTCGAGCACATCTCTTAAGGTATTCCCGACCATCATAAAGCTCAAAGTTAGCAATAAAATGGCAATACCCGGGATAATGGCCAAATATGGCTTTCCGAGAATGATGTCTCCGTAACTGTCTTTTATCATGCCGCCCCAACTTGGAGTCGGAGGTTGGGCTCCAAGTCCTAAAAACGAAAGTCCGCTCTCTACCAGAATAGCCGAGGCGAAATTAGCCGCAGCAATTACAATGATAGGAGCAACTACCAGAGGTAAAATATGTTTTGTTAAGATTCTGAAATGCGAGTATCCCAAAGCTTTAGCAGCGGTGATGAATTGCTGTTGTTTGATGCTGATGATTTGCCCTCTCACAACCCGAGCCACTTCGACCCACATCGTGAGCCCAACTGCCATAAACACTTGCCAAAAGCCTTTTCCGAGTGTAAGTGTAATGGCGATTACTAATAAGAGCGTAGGTATTGACCACACAATATTGATGAGCCACATGATGAAAGCATCTATTTTCCCGCCATAATAACCGGCTATGCTTCCGAAGAAAATCCCTACTACTAATGAAATAAAAACAGCAACAAACCCGATGGAAATTGAGATTCGAGAGCCTATCAGCATACGACTCAAATAATCTCTACCGGATTTATCGGTACCGAGTAGGAACTTTTGAGCTTTGATGTGTTTTTCAGCGGCTTCTGCAATGGTTTTACTGTCCGGAAAGTCAGATAATAAAACTTCTTTTTCTACTTTTATTTCCGGTTCATCGTTATATAGGATGTAATAGATTTTTTGGTCATCTAACCGGTAATCCAAAATCGGAATCTTGTGAAATTGTTCCTTTTTTCCGAAAAAGTAATCCGAAAAAGAAGTCTGAGGCGCATTTTTGATAGGGATGGATAACATCAAAACTTCGAATCCCGGAGGTTTCGATTTGATGGCTAAATCCCCTTGGTTGGCATTTTGGGTGTTGTCGGGAGCCAAGAGATAGGCAAATACGGCTACCAAAACCATCAGTAGAATAAACAGTAAACAAATCATTCCTAATTTGTTTTTCCTGAATTTTTTGATGTATGATTGTTCTGCCACAGTTTTGGTGTTCAGGGTTCAATCGCAGTAGATGCTACTTCGAGGATATTGGCTATTCTCTCACAATCTTAGCTCCTAAAGCTCTTAGTCTTTCGTCCATACGTTCATAACCTCTGTCAATTTGTTCGATGTTTTGAATTACACTTGTTCCTTTTGCCGAAAGGGCAGCGATTAGAAGTGCAATACCGGCACGAATGTCGGGAGAGGTCATAGTTGTTGCTTTAAGCGGGGATTGAAAGTCATGCCCGATAACCACAGCCCGGTGAGGGTCGCTAAGGATGATTTTGGCTCCCATATCGATGAGTTTGTCTACGAAAAACAAACGACTCTCAAACATTTTTTGATGAATCAACACACTTCCTCGAGCTTGAGTGGCTACGACCAAGACGATACTCAACAAATCGGGTGTAAATCCCGGCCAAGGAGCGTCAGCAATGGTCAAGATAGAACCATCGATGTAGTTTTGAATTTCGTATCCGTTGGTGTGTTGTGGGATATAGATATCATCACCTCTTTTTTGGAGTGTGATACCCAGTTTTCTGAAAGTGTTTGGGATGATTCCCAGATTTTCCCAACTTACGTTTTTGATAGTGATTTCGCTTTTGGTCATTGCAGCCAAACCAATCCATGATCCGATTTCGATCATATCAGGCAGTATGGTGTGCTCAGTACCATTCAGGTTTTTTACGCCTTCGATTTCCAAAAGGTTTGAGCCAATTCCTGAGATTTTGGCTCCCATTCGGTTGAGCATTTTGCAGAGTTGTTGTAAGTAAGGCTCACAAGCAGCGTTATAAATGGTAGTTTTTCCTTCGGCCAGCACGGCTGCCATTACGATATTGGCTGTTCCGGTTACGGATGCTTCGTCTAAGAGCATATAAGTCCCCGTAAGTTTATCAGCTTCTACGCCGTAGAAATATTCTTCTTGATTGTAACGGAATTTTGCTCCGAGGTTGATGAAACCTTCGAAGTGAGTGTCTAATCTTCTTCTTCCGATTTTGTCACCTCCCGGTTTTGGAATATATCCTTTTCCGAAGCGAGCCAAAAGAGGGCCTACTATCATAATGGAACCGCGAAGCGAGCTTCCGTCTTTTCTGAAAGCTTCTGATTCCAAATAAGATATATCTATGTGATCTGCTTGAAAAGTATAGCTGTTTGGTGCCAGTTTTTCCACCTTTACACCCAAAGCTTTTAATAAAGAAATCAACTTATTGACATCTAAGATGTCCGGTATGTTGTGAATGGTGACTTTTTCGGGAGTGAGCAATACAGCACAAAGTATCTGTAAAGCTTCATTTTTTGCACCTTGGGGAGTAACTTCGCCTTTGAGGGTATGACCTCCTTCGATCTTAAAAACAGCCATTTGCCTTTACTTATTTTGCTTTTGTTTTTTGTTTTTGTTTCCTTTTTGTCCGCTTTGTTTGTTGGATGATTTTTTATTCACACGCATGAGGTCTGACGTAGTGGAAAGTTCTTCGGTCAAGTTAATTTTACCTCCGGACAGTTCATACAGATGGTCAAAAATAACTTTGTCCTCTACATTGTCTTTATTCCAGGTGAGGTATGATTTTTTCATGTGGTTGGCAATCACTTTTATCAAAGCTACTTTTTTCTCTCCTTCTTCCCATTGGTTAGCTACATCAATCATATACTTGATGTTATTGCCGTAAAATCGATATTTCGGGAAGTTTTGAGGATAAGGCAATCTTTCCGGACGACTATTCAACATTTCTTTAGAAGGAATTGGGAAAGGGGAATCTACATCTAATTTAAAATCAGACATGATGAAAAGTTGATCCCACAGTTTATGTTGGAAATCAGGCACATCTCTCAAGTGAGGATTCATATTTCCCATAATAGAAATGATATATCGGGCGAATTTATTTCGCTTTTCTCGATCCGGAGTAGCCACGGCTAGGTCTACGAGTTTTTGCATATAGCGTCCGTACTCCGGAATAACCAAACGAGGTCGTTCCGCATTATACTCTAAATGTTTTATGGCTTCTTCTTTTGGGTCTAATTGCATGGTTTGGGATTTTAAAGTGATATAATTCCTTCTATATGGGAAACTTGTATGTATTTTTCGATAACGCTATCCGGGCTTTTCATTCTCACATTCACAGATACGCTAGTGTATTTTCCGGTTTTAGATTGTCTGGTTTCTATCACGGCACCCATATTGTCAAAAGCTGATTCGACTTCTTGAATACTTTTTTCAACAGAAGGTACAACAAACTTAAATAAATATTCAGAAGGCCAGAGCGTCGATTGGGTTAATTCTTCTTTAAGACGTTTATAAAATTCCTCAGTTTTCTTATCCATAACACAATTTATAATTCTTACAAAGATAATCAAAAAACTAATTTTATTCTAACGGAAATTGGGTGGCAAAAATTTTTGTATTCCCTAAATTTTGATTAATTTAGCTATCTTATTTTTTTAAGCATAAAATGCAAAAAGAAATCGTATTGCTCATTGGGGGTCCGGGGACGGGGAAGTCGACACTCATGCATGTTTTGTCTGAAAAAGGGCAAGTGTGTTATCCGGAAATTTCCAGACAAATCACTCTTGAGGCGCGGCAACAAGGTACGGAACAGCTGTTCTTGAAAGACCCTCTGCTGTTTAGTCAAAAACTACTGGAAGGGAGAATCCAACAACATCAATCGGCACTTGCAGAAGAGGCAAATGTGGTGTTTATTGATAGGGGAATTCCGGATATTTTGGCATATATGCACTTTATTGGAGATAGGGATTATCCGCAGCACTTTGTCAAGGCTTGTCAAGATTACCGTTACACAAAGCTCTTTATTTGTCCGGTGTGGGAAGAGATTTATATGTGTGATAACGAGAGATACGAGAACTTCGAGCAAGCGCAACAAATTCAGCAACATCTTATAGATACTTATCAAAGTTTCGGATACGATTTAATTGAGGTTCCGAAAGACACTCCTGAGAATCGCGCTCAGTTTATACTACAACATTTTAACTTCTGATTTAACGAATCTCCTGGGTTAATTTACAGTCAGCAAGGGGTTAATTGGCAGTTAAAATAAATTTTTAGCTTTTATCAGTGAGGAATTTTTTTATCTTTGTGAAAATTCACATTTATGAAATACTACAAATACTTTTACTGGGTTTATCTTCTTTTGGCTGCATTGTTTGTTTATGACGGTTATGACAAGTATACACTCGGAGAGTCTCCGTGGGTAAGTTTTTTATTGGCCGGGTTAGCAGTTTTTATGTTTGCCTTCCGCAGAAGACATGCCAAAAATCTAGAAGACAGGTTCAATAACAAAAAGTAATTACTCTGTTGGCTTATTCATCACTTGTTCTTGAATGTTGATGGACTCTTGGTGAATGAGTTTGTAAAGATCTGAAGCAAACTTTCCTTTCAAATTGTAGTTTTCTACAGCATTTTTCACATTTTTCTGTAAAGAATCCTCATAGAAATCTTTCTGGAAGATTACCATGTTGTTTTTCTTTTTATAGGCTCCAATTTTCTCAGAAATTTGCATTCTTTTTTTGAGGATTTCCAAGAGTTCGTTGTCTAAACGATTCATTTTGATGCGGAGGTCTTCGAGTTCTCCCATAGGAGCTCCTTTTGGAGCTAGGTTTCTGATAATGAGTTTTGATAGGATTTCTTTGAGTTGTTCAGGAGTTACTTGTTGGCCGGCATCGCTCCATGCTTTATCGGGAGTGATGTGAGTTTCAATCATCAGTCCGTCGAAGTTAAGGTCAAGGGCTTTTTGTGAGATTTCTTGAATATATTTTCTGTCTCCACCAATGTGGCTCGGGTCACAAATGATAGGCATATCAGGGAATTCTTTCATGAAATCCACGGGGATTTGCCATTGGGGTTCGTTTCTGTATTTTTTTACTTCGTATACAGAAAATCCTCTGTGAATAGCCATGATGTCTTTGATACCTGCTTTGCTGATTCGCTCTACGGCACCAATCCAAAGTTTGGTGTCGGGATTTACAGGGTTTTTGACTAATACGGGAATATTTACACCTTGAAGGGCATCAGCAATTTCTTGTACAGAGAAAGGGTTTACGGTGGTTCGGGCTCCAATCCAAAGCGCATCAACACCACTTTTTAGTGCTTCTTCAACGTGTTGGGTAGTGGCTACTTCGACAGTGGTTTTGAGCCCGTAGTTTTGTTGTACTTCTTTGAGCCAATCAAGGCCGATTTTTCCTACGCCTTCGAAGGCATCGGGGCGTGTTCTGGGTTTCCAGATTCCGGCTCTGAAATAGGCTAGGTCTAAATCTTTGATATGTTCGGCTATTGCCAGTACTTGTTCTCGGGTCTCGGCACTACAAGGCCCTGCTATAAGTATAGGTTTTTTATTGTTTTCCATGTCTTTGATTCCTTAGCTCTCCAACAAAATAAGCGCAAAAACCGAATAGTTAATCATGTCTTGATAATTAGCTTCGAGACCTTCGGATACCAATGTTTTGCCTTTGTTGTCTTCGATTTGCTTTACGCGGAGCAGTTTTTGGAGGATTAAATCGGTAAGTGAACTAATTCTCATATCTCGCCAAGCTTCGCCATAATCGTGGTTTTTGGCTTCCATAAGCGATTTGGTAACAGCTACTTTTTCATCATACAAAGCTACGGCTTCGTCCAGTGTAAGGTCAGGATACTTTCCGACTCCTTTATCGAGTTGAATAAGAGCCATGATGGAGTAGTTGATAATTCCGATGAATTCAGAAGCTTCGCCTTCGTCTACTTTACGAACTTCGTTATCTTGTATGTTTCTGATTCGTAAAGCTTTGATGTAAATTTGGTCTGTTAGGGAAGGCAGTCTTAGAATCCTCCAAGCAGTACCATAATCTTTGGTTTTATTGACAAACAGGTTTCTGCAAACCGAGATTATTTTGTCGAATTGTTCCGAAGTATTTTCCATTACCGTAAATTTGTCCAAAAGTACTTAATTTTTTTGTTTCAAGTTTCAAGTTTAAGATTTAAAGTTGTCTTAAACCTTTGTTTTATGCCTAAAACGTCTTAACAAATGACTATAAATTGCCACGGTAAGCTCATCGATGTTTCTTCTCCAAAAATTATGGGGATTCTCAACCATACTCCTGATTCATTTTTTGATGGAGGGAAGTATAAAACCGAGCAAGAGATATTGTCGCGAGCTGAGAAAATGATTAGCGAGGGGGCTGATTTTATTGATGTTGGAGCTTATTCTTCACGGCCTAATGCCGCTTTTGTAACAGAAGAAGAAGAGATAGAGCGTTTGGTTTTTGTGTTGGAGGTTTTGGCGAAACACTTTCCTGAGATTCCGATATCTATAGATACTTTTCGGAGTGAAGTAGCCCGAATTTCGCTAGAAAACGGAGCCGCTATTATCAATGATATTTCGGCTTTTTCGCTTGACGAAAACATGTTGGATGTAGTGGCTCATTACAAAGTGCCTTATATTATGATGCACATGAGAGGTACGCCTCAGACGATGCAACAATTCACAGATTACGACAATCTGACAAAGGATATTTTCTATTATTTCTCTGAAAAAATAGCTCTTGCTAAGGCAAAAGGAGTCAATGATTTGATTGTGGATGTTGGTTTTGGCTTTTCTAAGACTTTGGAGCAAAACTATGAACTGCTTTATCATCTGAATTATTTCCAACAGTTTGGATTGCCTTTGTTAGTTGGAGTTTCTCGGAAATCTATGATTTATAAGGCTCTTGACATTACACCAGATGAAGCTTTGAATGGAACGACTGTAATTCATACTATGGCTTTACAGAAAGGAGCTAACATTTTGAGGGTTCATGATGTGAAGGAGGCGAAAGAGACGGTTAAATTGTTTCAGGTTTCAAGCTTAATTAGCCTGTAACCTAAATTTGAAACTTTTACTGATGATGATAGGGTTCGTTTCGCAAAATCGTAAAGGCTCGATATAGTTGTTCGATGATAAAAAGTCGTACCATTTGGTGGGAAAAGGTCATTTCAGAAAGAGAGATTTTGCCTTCTGCTCTTTGGTAGACGGTTTCTGAGAATCCGTAGGGGCCGCCAATCACGAAAACCAGAGTTTTGATTCCGGAGTTCATTTTTTTTTGTAAAAAATCCGAAAAGCCTACACTAGTAAACGATTTTCCTTTTTCGTCTAGGAGAATGAGGTGGTCTGACGCGGTGACTTTTGATAGGATAAGTTCGCCTTCTTTTTCTTTTTGTTGAGCTTCGGAAAGGTTTTTCGCGTTTTTGATATCAGCGATGATTTCTAAATCGAACTTTACGTAAAACGACAAACGTTTTTGATAGTTTTCGATAAGAGTTTGTAAGTTTTTATCATCGGTTTTCCCGACAGCCAGCAGTTTGATATTCATTTAAGTTATTGATTTATTTGTAAGTTTAGGAACTTTAAAAAACAAAACTATGAAAAAAATACTTTTAATTGCAGTTCTTTCTATAATGATAATGGGGTGTAGTAATGATGATGAAAAACGAGGAAATGATAACACTCTTCTTGCTCGGGAGTGGAATTTGATAATTGCAAGCAACGGTTTGGATGGTGCTTCAAATTATGAAGTAGGTGAAATAAAATGGCAGTTTACGACTCAAAATATAGTTGTTGTTACTATTGCTCCATCAGTAGAATTAAACAGCGCAATTCCTTTTCAGCAAAATGGAACTTATGTTTATGTTGTTGAAAACGAAACCATAACATTGGAGAATTCAAGTGTTATCTACACATATTGGATTGAATTTGACGACACTCTTAAAAAAGACGTTTTGTATTTTGACGGAGGAGTTGCAGTGGATGGTCCCGGACTTATGTTTGTGGAAAATTAAACTAAAAAAACGCTCTAAGTTGAATACTTCCGGTATGAATTGTTTTGGAAGTTTCGCTTTTTCGGCCTTCATAATTCAAGTTTAGGTCGAGATATTGCGTAAGGTTTTTCTGTAAAAGTATTCGCCAGGTATAGTTTTTTCCGGCTTGTAAACCTTCTAGCATTTGATAGGCTACAGGAGAGAGCGGGTTTCCTGTAAAGTTGTTTTCATACAATGAAAATTCGCCAGTTGAAGTGAATCCATTTTTGCTTGAGAGCAAAAACGAGACTCCCACACGGTGTTGGATGAGAGTTTCTCGATCACCCATTGCGTTTTCTTTGTTTTGGAACTCGTAGAAGACGTCCAGACTGGTATTCTTTGAAAACAGATAAGACAGTTTTGGGTGAAGATTATAAGTTTCGATTCTGAAGTTTCGAGCATCATAGTTTTGGGAAGTTGTTTCGTTAAGCACTGTTTTAGTACTGAGATTTAGGAGCCAAATTCCCGAAAACAAATGGTTGTATTGCAGCTGATGTGAGCCTGTTTTGTTGCTCACGGCTCCTACAGAGAGCAAGCTTTTGGCTTCGCTCAACAAATAGGTATAAGTAACGGAATTTTTTTGTTTTCCTCGATTATAGAACAAGCTGTTTCGCAGGTTGGTGTTGAGTCCTAAAACATCGTCTGAGTTGTCGCCAAACGGATTGAGGTCGAAGTTGTCGAATTCACGTTTGATTTTTCGGTCAACCAGGAATGAAGTTTGGTTATAGAAATGTGAGAGAGCTTTTTTGAGGCCGTTTTCGTTTTGCCATTGCGCAGGGTTTAGCGTTAAAGATTGCGAAAATCGGTTTTGATGTGTTTTTACGAAAACTTGGTTGGGCAAGAATACTCGGATGTATTTGGCTTGGTCTGCAAAAACAGCGATTTCGAACTCTTCGAGTTCTTGGATTCCGTTGCCGTTGTAGTCGTTCCACATATATACTCCTTGTCCGGGTTCTACTTCGAGATACGTGAATTCTTGTTGTGCTAAACTACCGGACATGGTTTCGAAGGAAGTATTGATTTGTACTAATTGGTCAAAGAATCGGTCGTTATAAACGATTCGAGAGTTTAGAGAATTTTCTTTTGGAATGGTATTGTCTACGTAATTAAGGATTCTGTAGTTTACAAACACCGATAAATCACTTTTTTCTGTCTGAAGCAATCGTGATTTGAGGTAGAAGGAGTTTGAGGTGTTTACATGCTGAACCAGTCTGCCCACCAAGCTGTCGTTTTTTCTATGCAAATATCCCAATTCCATAAAGACTTTGGTCGAATCACCTCGGCCGACAAAACTTCCGTATTCGATAAATCTTTGGCTTAGGGTTGATAGTGTTTTTGTTTCTTTCAGTCTTTCGGAATTGTCTTCGAAACGCAAGCTACCTCCGACCCAATTTTTTCCGAAATGGTATTTTGCTTGACTTTCGCTTCTGGCGAATTCTGTTTCGGAATAGTTTCCGTCACTTTTTAGGAGTGAATTGTTGGAGAGCAAAGAGATATTGTTGAGTTTTAAATTAGCATTCAAGACATTGCGATTTGCGTTGAAAGCATCTGAAAAATTCAATTTTTCGAATTGATAATTCACCCAACCTTGATCTTTGATTTTGGATTTCACTCCTGTAATCAAAAGGCTTTGATTGGAGTGCATGACGGAATTGATATTCCAATCCCGGTCGAATTCGATAGAGAAAAGTCTTTCAATAGTTTTAAAGTTTTTGTCTAGGAATTGGTAATCACCAAAGACTTCTATCCCAAAGTTTCCCGAAAGCACTTGCTGAGACAGGCTGAATCGCCCTGCATATCCTTTGTTGTCTTGATCATCGATAGGGGAGAAGAGGTTTTTGTCGTTGTTGCTGATGCCGACTTCGAAATCGGCTTTGGTTTTATCGGAGGTATAGCCACCTAAGAGTGTCGCAATTTGAATTTTTTCAGGAGCTGCAAGTCGAATAATTGGTTCGAAATCTCCTTGTGGAATGCCTCCGGCAGGTTCCACGTATTGATAAATTTTCCCAATGGTTTGGTTGTTTGCCAGAATATAATTTCCGTTGCCATTACCGACATAGGTGAATCGGACGTTGTAGAGTTCATCTTCGGGGTTGTTAGAGAATTCGAAGACTTCGACTCCGTTTACCATCACTTTTTTATACAAGATTTTGTTTTCGGAAAAAGAGTCTTGATAAGCACTTGGGGCTACCATTTGGCCGGGGTCGTTTCCGGCATTTTTTAGAATCTCGACTTGTTCTTCTGATAGGTTTTGTTGCAAGGGTTGGTTTTTCATGTCGTTTTCGGAATATAGAAATCCTCCGATGTTCCATTTTTCGTCATGGTGCATTACGCCGCCATAAGCCACGAATCGGGTATAATTTCTTTCGGAAAACTGATATTCTACTGTAATTCTCATTTCGGAAGTAATAGGGAAAAGCGAAGTGAAGATGATTTCTCCTGCATTGTAGTCTATCACATAATGTTTGTCTTCGCCTCGTTCAAGGAGAATTCCGTTTACGAAAACCCTTTCAGAACCCGAAACGACCAAAACGTAGAGTTCGCCATTGTTTCCGGTGAGTTTATAGGGGCCTTGATTTCCTTCTTGTCCTGTAAAATTGCTTTTGGCATATTGTCCACGGACTAGGGCGACGCTTGAGAAGACAGTAGTTCTGTTATCATCTTCTCCGAAAGTTAACTGAGAAGAGAGTCCTTGTACTTTTTTGTTGAAGTTTAGGAATTTTGATTTTCTGTTTTCTAAGAATAAATCTCCTGCTCGAATGCTCCATTTATCAGCGAAAAGTTCGATAAAAATTTGGTCGAATTCGTCTAGTTTTTGGGAGTATCCTCCTTCTTGAACGGGAATGTTACTGTCTTGAATAGAGGCTCGGATGTTTACTTGGTCTGATAGTTTACCTGTGATTTGTAGGTCGAGAGAAGAGTTGGTCACGGCATTTTGGTTATTTCCTACCGTAATACCTCGAGAGATGCTTCCTGAGGTGTTCAACCCTTCGAAAGGAACAAACTTTTTGGTTGGAGCGACCTCGGCACTAATGAGGATTCCCTGTTCGTTTTCGACTACTTTTTGGGGGTCGTAAACGGAATAGCTTTGTGTGAGGAAATCCGGAAGTTTTAGGGCGAAGACTTCTACTTCTGTTTGTTCGTTTAGGTTTTTGAGATAGATTTTTCCGCTTTCGAAGTCGATGTAATAATTTTTGGAGTCAATCAGATTTCCGCTAGAGTCTTTTACTTCAAAAAAAGTAGGGTTTAGATTTTTATGGGACAAGTTGATGGTGTCGTTTGAGACTTGTATTTTTTCGGACACATAAAGTGAGTTTACTTCTTGTGAGTTCATCCAAGAAGCAAACAACAAACACAGTATCAGAATAAGTTTTTTCACACAACTTAAATTAAACAAGTCTCAAGACAGTATAACAGAAAACTCTCAAAAGTAGTATATTTTTAGGTAAGGAGAAGGTATAAAAAAACCTCCGGAGAGGAGGTTTTTGTTATGATGTGTGTAGAAATTATTTTTTTACTTCTTCTACGATTTCAGCGTTTTCTTCTTTTGGTTTTTTAGCGCTGTATTTTTCATTAAGTAATTTTATTACTTCGTCAGTGATTTCTTGACCATCTTTAGCATAAAGAATAGTATTTGTGGCTTCGTTGGTTCCGTAAATATAATCGTAACCTTTTTCTTTACCGTAGTCTTTTACGAATTGTTTTACGTTTTTGACTAAAGAATCAGCTTCTTTACTATACTCTGAAGAAAGTTGTTGTTGTAGGCCTTGTTGCACATACATTAGTCGTTGTTCTTTTTCTTGCAAAGCCATTGCATTTTTTTGGAACCATTCTTGACCTTTTGCCTGAGCGTTTTTCTTAACGTAGTCGATTTCTGCTTCCAGCTTTGTAAGTTCTGTTTCGAGCTCTTTGCTCATTTGATCTTCTTTGGCTTTGTATTTTGCTTCGATATCTTTAGCTTCTTGATATTCTTTTAGGAGTTTAGAAGTGTCGATATAAGCTGTTTTTCCTTGTGTATTTTCGGTTTGTTGTTGAGTATTGTTGCAAGATACAAGTCCTATGATGGCTACTGCTGTTAAGATTATTTTTTTCATTGTTTGTTTTAAATTTATTTCGGGCAAAAGTAATAAAAAAAGCCACCAATACACGAATTATCTTTAGGGTAAGCTAAAAAAGTTCGTTTATTGGTAGCCGAAAAATTAAATATCGTTCAACATTTTAGAGATTTCGTCGAGTTTTGGAGTCAGGATGATCTCGATTCTACGGTTTTTTGATTTTCCTTCTGAGGTTTCGTTACCTGCTACGGGGGCAAATTCGCTACGTCCGGCTGCTGTTAGGTTAAACGGATTGATGTCTTTGTTTTCTCTAAGTATTCGAACGATTGAAGTTGCTCTTTTGGTAGACAGGTCCCAGTTGTCTTGAATTTGTCCTTGTCCGTTGTAGGGAACGTTATCTGTGTGACCTTCGATTAAAACAGAAATATCGGGATTTTCGGCTAGGATTTTTCCGACCTCAACCACTGCTGATCTTCCTTCTGGTCCTACGATCCAACTTCCTGAGGCGAAAAGCAATTTGTTTTCCATCGAGACATACACTTTTCCGTCTCTTTGTTCTACCGAAAGACCTTTTCCTTCGAAGCTATATAGGGCTTTTGAGAGTTTGTCTTTTAGGGCTTTGAGGTTGTTGTCGTGAGCAGCGATAAGGCTTTCTAGTTCGTCGATTCGTCTTCCTCTTTCATGAAGGTCTGCTTTTAGTTTGTCTAGTCGTTCTTGTTCTGCTTTGAGAGCTTTTTCTTTTTCTTCCAGTTTAGCCAAAAGTTCTCTGTTTTTCTCTGAATTTTCCCGAATAGCAGCGCTGCTGTCTTTTTCAAGGGCATTATAGGCGTTCTGAAGGTTTTTTAGATTGTTTTTGGTAGAGTTGCAATCGGCTTCAAGTGAAGCGTATTGACTTTTGAGTTTTTCTAACTCTTGTTGAAGCGTGTTTTTATCTAATTCTAATTGGTTTTTTTGTTGCGAAAGCAAGGAGTTTTCTTCTTCAACAGATTCTTTTTCGCTTTTTAGGTCAGCGTATTTTTTTTCTAGATCGTTATAAATCTTCTTGGATACACAAGAAGAGAACAATACGGCCGAAAGGGCTAAAACAGCAATTTTTTTAGTCATAGTACAGATGGTTTTGGTTTATAAAAAAGGTTTGACAATATGTCAAACCTTTGATTTTGCTAATATACGAAACAATTTTCTTATAGTGTGTTTAAGAACTTAGTAAGAGTAATTAAATCTGCCTCTTTTGAGAAAGATATTTTGTTTGCTTTCAAGAACTCAGCTACTTCTTTTTCTTTGTGAGAGAATTTTTTGATTAGTTCTTTTTTGTTTTTAGGGAAGTTTTCGATAGTTCCGTTTATTTTGATAAAGAAGCTATCGTCGGATTTTTTGTATTCAGCCGGTCTTCCTGTATCATAGCTATTGGCAGCTTCTTTGGCAGGGACGAATTTTATTTGTTCTCTTTTGAACAAAGAAATTTTTTCGTTTTCTGAAAGAAGAACCAGGTAGCCGCTAGTTGCATTGCCTTTATCTGTATATGAAGCGTAATGGTATTCTTTTCCGGAATTTATAAATTTGACAATTAAATCTTCTGATTTTGGTACATAATAAAGTTGATCGTCTTTTTTGAACTCCATTTCGTCGTCTGCTGCGTTGTATCGAACCAGGATAGTTTCGTTTTCATAATTTGAAATTTTTACCGGTAAGTAAGTATCAACGAAATAAGGCGATCCGTTTACGTTTTCTCTTGCATTGGCTTTTTTACCGAAGTCGAATACTTGACCTCTACCTCCTATACCTGAGGCAATATCATATTGTCCTCTAGTTTGAGCATATCCGAATGAAACAGCCAGGAGAGTAAGAGCTACTATTAATTTTTTCATTTCTACATTAATTTATTAAAAGGTTAAAACTAAAATCCAAATCTACTATTGTTATTTTTAATTGAGAGTTAATAACGAGTTAAAAATTAGATTATTGTATGTGTTACAATAATTATACTAAACCGAAAGCTTGTTGGATTTTGTCAATGTAATCTAATTTTTCCCACGTGAAAAGTTCTACTTCGATAGCTTTTTCTTTTCCGTTAGGAGCTTTGAAGATTTTAGTTATTGTTTTAGGTTCTCTGCCCATGTGTCCATAAGCGGCAGTTTCGGAATATATAGGATTTCTAAGTTTGAGTCTTTGCTCTATGAAATAAGGTCTCATATCGAATAGTTTGCTTACTATTTGAGCAATTTCTCCGTCGGTCATATTTACTTTTGAAGTTCCGTAAGTGTTCACGTAGATACCCATAGGTTCTGCTACTCCGATAGCATATGACACTTGAACCAGAACTTCGTCGGCTACACCTGCAGCCACTAGGTTTTTAGCAATGTGTCGGGTAGCATAAGCGGCACTTCGGTCTACTTTACTTGGGTCTTTTCCTGAGAAAGCTCCACCGCCGTGAGCGCCTTTTCCGCCATAAGTGTCTACGATAATTTTTCTTCCGGTAAGTCCTGTATCTCCGTGAGGTCCTCCGATAACGAATTTTCCGGTTGGGTTGATGTGATATTTAATTTTGTCAGTAAACAAATGTTTGTAGTCCGGATTTTTTCGGATCACTCTAGGGATTAAAAGGTTGATGATGTCTTTCTTGATAGTTGAGAGCATGGTAGCCTCATCAGCAAACTCATCGTGCTGGGTTGAAACAACGATGGTGTCGATTCTGATTGGTTTGTTGTTGTCGTCATACACTAAAGTTACTTGCGCTTTAGCGTCTGGTCTTAGATAGGTGACTTCTGAATTTTCTCTACGAATTTCGGCTAGTTCTTGTAAGATTTTGTGAGATAGGTCAAGAGCCAAAGGCATATAGTTTTTGGTTTCGTTGGTAGCGTAACCAAACATCATTCCTTGGTCTCCGGCGCCTTGTTCTTCTTTGTTTACTTTGTCGACTCCTTGGTTGATGTCTTGTGATTGTTCGTGGATAGCCGAAAGTACGCCACACGAATTGGCATCAAACATGTATTCTCCTTTGGTATAACCAATTTTTTTGATTACATCGCGCGCAATTTGCTGTACGTCGAGGTAAACGTTTGACTTTACTTCTCCAGCCAAAATTACTTGCCCTGTTGTTACTAATGTTTCGCAGGCTACTTTGGAATCAGGGTCAAAAGCTAAGAAATTGTCGATTAACGCATCAGAAATTTGATCTGCGATTTTGTCCGGGTGTCCTTCGCTTACGGACTCCGATGTAAATAAATAAGGCATAATATTGTCCTTTTTTAGATTGTTAGGTTTTTAAGTTACTTATTTACCCGTGAAGAAATTACAATCTAGGAAAAAAGCTAAAGAGAAGTAAAGGATACTGCTTTAGCATTTTTTATAGAGGTTGCAATCAGTTCAAATTTTTCCTCTCAGGTTTATTTTCGGGTGCAAAGGTAAGAAAAGGTTTTGGAATTTTTAAAATTTATATTGTTTTTAACAAGAGGAAGATAATGTAACTCTCTGTGTAGCAAAACCTTTTTAAAACCGGGTTTTTCTCTTATTTTTGTAAATCAAAAACTTATTTATGAAGGTGTTTTTAGTATTGGTGTTGGTATTTGTTACTTCATTGGTTTCTGCTCAGAATGATGAATTGGCCAAAGAATATTTCAGCAAAGGTGAATTTGATAAAGCCCTTGTTGCTTATGAGGAATTGTATAAAACTTCTCCGAGCAATATGATGTTTTTATCCCGATTGGTTGCTTGTCACCAGGAGTTGCAACAATATGACAAAGCTGAAAACCTGCTTAGTCAACGTATCAATCAAAAAAACAATCAACCTAGTTTGTTGGTCGAGCTGGGTTATAACTTTCAACTACAGGGCAATAAAGTAAAAGCAGAGGAGTACTACCAAAAGGCCATTGATGCTACGGTTGAGAATGTCAATTACTCGAGTGGGGTAGCTTATGCTTTTGAACAAAAAACGTTGTTGGAGAAAGCCTTGCAGGTATATGAGCTTGCTTCGCAACAGAGCGATCGCTTTAATTTTGACTTTCAGAAAGCTCGAATTTATGGGCAGCTTGGCGATATTGAAAAGATGATAGATTCATATTTGAATTATGCGGGTTCGAGCCCTACGTCTATGATAGTTGTGCAACAGCACTTCACGATGTTTATGAATGAGGATGAAGCGTTTGGTTTTTCGGATGCACTTAGGAAGGCGTTGTTGACCAGAGCTCAGAAAACTCAGGACGTGATGTGGAACGAATTTTTGAGTTGGTTTTTTGTGCAGCAAAAGCAGTATGACAGAGCTTTTGTTCAGGAAAAAGCCATTTTTAGGCGTTTTCCGAATTCGTTTGACGGTCTGATGAATTTAGTTGACCTGACATTTGAAGAAGAAAATTATGAACTCACTAAAGAAATCTTGAATTTTATTTTAGAGAATTCTCAGGATGCAGAAATTCAAGTTTTTGGGCAGACCTATTTGATGGAAATCCGAATCAAAACGGCTCAGCCCAAGGATTATCCGGTTATAAAAGCTGCCCTTGAAAAGCTTTTGGAAGACTTCGGGAAGAACGTTTATACGGTAGATTTACAAATTCTTCAAGCTCGATTTATGGGGTTTAATTTGGATAATCCGAAAGAAGCGCAGCAGATTCTGAATGGCATTTTGAAGTTACCGCTCAATCCGTTTCAACAAGCGGAAATAAAAATGGAATTGGCTGATATGTTTTTGTATGAAGAAAAGTACAATCAGGCTCTCATTTATTATTCTCAAATTGAAAACGACTTAAAAAACCACGAAGTGGGTCATCAGGCTAGTTTAAAAGTAGCTAAAACGAGTTACTACAAAGGTGATTTTCCTTGGGCGTTGAAACAGCTTTCGGTTCTGAAAACCTCATTTTCTCAATTGATTGCCAATGATGCTCTTGAGCTTTATTTGCTGATTAATGATAATCAAAGTGATTCGCTCTATACTTCGTTGAACAAGTTTGCTAGGGCTGATTTCTATTTGTATAAAGGAAAAGATCAATTAGCTCTGGAGCAGTTTGAAAAAATTCTCCAAGAGCATAAGGGCGAAGATATCGAGGCTGTAACTCACTTAAGGATTGGTAAGATCTTAGAACGGCAAAAAGACTATCTAAAGGCATTAGAGCATTATGATGCCATCATAACTCGATTTTCGGATGGGATATATTTAGATGAAGCCCTTTTCTTTTCGGCTGAGATTTATAACAAGTATTTAGGCAATCCTGAGAAAGCGAAAGAGCTTTACGAAAAAGTGATTTTTAACCATCAGGACAGTATTTATTTTATCGAAGCTCGTAAGCAATACAGAATCCT
>Ga0209075_1000675_pt1 | contig 33187 bp, 29 predicted proteins | sample Stecom2011_FD_187523 | JGI IMG/M metagenome (GOLD analysis project Ga0209075, IMG submission 187523) | Agricultural soil microbial communities from Utah to study Nitrogen management - Steer compost 2011 (SPAdes) (version 2) | ecosystem: Environmental > Terrestrial > Soil > Agricultural land...
TTCATACGAATATCAAAATTCATTTTCTGATGAAAGTTCATTCGATTCAAATCTACTAAATAAAATTCATAATGACCATCAGGCATTTTTTTAATCAATGTATTCCCCGGCGAATGGTCTTTGAACTCAATTCCATTTTTGTGGAGTTTATACGAGAAATGTGTGAACTGTCTCAAAATATTTTCGTGATCCGGATAGTCCGGAATTTCAACCAACTCTCTATACGTCAAATCGGCATCGAGCTGCTCGCTCACATAATAACTATCTGTGAGGCCAACAGCATCAAAATACTCGATAAATGCAATCGGCTTTGGAGTTCCAATTCCTCTTTCGAGCAACAAATTTGCATACTCAAACGAACGTTTGGCCTTTGATTTCCTGAAAAAACGATAAACAATCTTGTTGAGTAACGTCGGTTTTTTGAAGGCCTTTATGTTGATTCTCTTTCCGTCTACTTCAAAAATTCGGATTTCATTGCGTTTTCCTTTAACTAATACCTCCCCTTGAGAAGAAAAGTTACGGATGATAGCGAAAATTTTGTCGTTGGATACAGAAGAATCAGAAACTTCAAAACGAGTTGTCATATCAAATTTTAATTTCGTCAAAAGTACGACTTTTATTTTTTCAGACCCAACAACCTCAAAAAAGGATTTGACCTTCTAAGAATCAATTCAATACAAAATCTACATTAAATTGTTTTATAGGTAAAAAAGCAATACTTTTGGCACATTTTAGAAGATTACCACCTATGCTTTTATTATTGAAAAGGTATTATTTGTTAATACTGGCTTTGGTTCTATCGTCATCTACCATCTTAATCAACGAAGAAACCAAGCAATACCTAATGGTCAACAACATCTACAGAGTGATTCTCACTGTAGGAGTGTTCTATTTAGGTATACTAATCTACAAATATTTAATCGGCAGAATCCTAGTTTACCTACTATTTGCAGGATTGTCCCTCAACTTTTTTGCCTCTTTGGTCGCTCGATTCGCTTACAATAGCCGTTTCGACGAAACTCAAGCTACTAGCGTTTTACTCACCAATTCCCACGAAGCAAGCGGAATGATGATGAGTTACATGTCATACATTTTGATTACCGTTCTGTTTTTCGGGTTGTGTGTATTTGTATTAAAGAAACTCTTACCATACAAAGAGCATTCGGCTAAACAAGTCAAGTATTTCGTAGGTGCTACGTTGATTTTGTATACTGTCTTTACGGTAGAATACCTAGCGACAAAAGATGTCGAGAAATGGGACAAAAGCTCTAGCTTGGCTAAATTCCTAAACAAAACGCCGCTGTTTAACTCGGCTCGATTGGTAGAGGCACTAAAGTTTATGGAAGAAACCAAACAAATCACACAAACCAAAGTTGACTATTCCGATTTGATCTTTTCAGAAAACAATCTGGAGAACATTGTGGTAATCCTAGGAGAATCAGCCCGAAGAGAGAACCTCTCGCTTTATAAATACCCTTGGAAAACCACCCCATATATCGACCAAAGAGAATCAAATCTATTGATTTACGAAAATGCAGTAGCTCCTGCTGCCTATACCATTTTAGCCGTACCGCTAATGCTGTCCAAAGCTACGCCGTCCGATGACTATTCTCCCAAAATCATCAGTGACAACGTAATCAATATAGCCAATCACACCAAACAGTGGAAGACGTATTGGTTTTCGTCCCAAGAAAAAATCGGAGTGCACACCAATGCTATCTCTGCCATCGCTTCACAATCCAAAGTAAATGCTTGGAACCCAAAAGGACTAGACGGAGAACTACTGCCTTACTTCGACCAAGCCATATCAGACAACAGTAAAAAAAGATTGATCTTCCTACATCTTAACGGTAGCCACTATCCTTTCAAAAGTCGATACCCAAAAGAATTCGAAGTATTCGACAAACACGCTAACCCCGAATTCAACGAATACGACAACAGCATTTATTATACAGACTTTGTCATCGAACAAATCATCAAAAAACTCGAGAACACTCCGTCTGTCGTAATCTATGTCTCAGACCACGGATTGAGTGTCAGCAAAAACACATACTTGCATTCGTTCACCAAAAAAGGCCTCGAAGTGCCGTTTTTCATCTGGCATAGCAACTTAGTAAGCAATAACTTCAAAAAAACCGGAAGAATAAAAGACGAAATCTCAACTACCGAACTCTATGAGATTGTCAAAGAATATTTGGGAGTCAAAACTTCGGTAACCAAAGAGCGAAACAAAGAACTCAAAGCCTTTTCGGGAGAAAAGAAAATCTCTTTCTATAAAGACTTGGCAGAAGGAGATGTGTTTTAAAAAAACAGAGAATAAGATTTATGAGAAAGATAGATAAAGACTTCATCAAAAAAATGTATTGGGTTTATATATTCAACCTAATGTTTGTGTTCTTCATCGCGAAAGAATACATTGCTTTTGTGGAGGACTTTAGCGATAAAAAAGCATGGGTTTATTTCGTGACAGCCACGATCTCTCACTTCATGTTGCTCGTTGCCCTGCCTCTGCTGATTACTTTGCTTTTTTATGTTCTGGCTAAACGAAAAAAAGCCACCAATATCATCTACGGAACACTCATGTCGATTTTGATTATCGCCCTAGAAATCGATACCGAAGTCTATGCCCAATTCCGCTACCACCTGTCTCCTATAGTCTTTAATTTGGTATTCGGAAAGCGTGCTTCAGACATCTTCCAATTCTCGACCTCCGATTATTTGGCCACTATTGGGTTTGTCGTAATGACTATTGCAGCCCAGTTTATATTCCACTTTATCGCAGCTCAACTCGTAAACAAAAAAGTGAACGTGTACTTCAAAACTACGCTGAGCTTTTTCTTACTGGCTACTTTTGTCGGACATGCAATCTACGCTTGGTCGGCTTCCAACTTCTACAGACCGGTAACTCAGTTCAAAAACGTTTACCCTTCCTATTATCCGCTTACGGCAAATTCGTTGTTTATGAAACTTAATCTGGTGGACAAAGAAGGCATGCGAAAAGAACAAGAACTCACTCGAAGCCATGAGAACAACTCCGTTCACTACCCACTAAACGAAATCACTGCCCAACCCCCTGAGCAGAAAAAGAACATCCTGTTTTTGATTATCGACTCCTGGAGGCTCGACTGTCACGATAGCATCATCACTCCAAATATCTACGAATTCTCCAAAAAAGCCCAAGTGTTCAACAATCACAACAGCGGTTCAAACATGACTACCGGAGGAGTCTTCAGCATCATGTACGGTATTCCCGGAACCTATTTCCACGATTTTACAAACGTAGAAAAACAACCGGTATTTACCCGAGAACTCCAAAAACAAAACTACGAACTCAAAATTCTGAGTAGCTCTACTCTCGAAAATCCACCTTTCAACAAAAACGCTTTTGCCGGAATTCCTAACCTAAGGCTGTTCTCAGACGGAGAAACTCCGGCTCAAAGAGATTTGGATATTTTCAAACATTGGACAGATTTTATCGAAAAGCGAGATGATAAACCATTCTTTGGATTCGTGTTTTTTGATGCTGCACACGGATTCGACTATCCGGAATCCTATCCCGAAATTTTTAAGCCCGCACTCAAAACCGTGGACTATAGAGCTATTAAAAAAGATGGATACGACGGACTTCCGCTGTTTAACCGCTACAAAAACTCTTTGCATTTCATCGATAATCTTGTAGGAAAAATTATCAAACAATTAGAAGAGAAAAATCTACTCGAAAACACCATTGTCGTAATTACAGGCGACCACGGTCAAGAGTTCAACGACAACAAAAAAGGCTACTGGCAACACGGCGGAAACTTCAGCAAATACCAAATCAGAGTGCCAATGGTAGTATATGACTTCGAGAAAAATCCAACTTCTCACAACCACCTGACTTTGCACTACGATATCGTGCCAACCTTTATGAGCGAAGTTCTAGGCGTACAAAACCCTTTCGATGATTATACCGTAGGAAAAAGCCTTTACGACACTACTCACAGAGATTGGTTCATTACCGGATACAACAAGAAATACGCCATCATCGAAAACAATAAAATTACCAACGTCTATGAATCCGGATTCTTCGAAACAGTCGACCAACAACTCAACCCAATAGAAGAATCTATAGACTACGACATCATTGTCGAAGCTTTAAAACAAACCGGAAAATATTACACCAAAACTCCAAAAAACAAATAATTACGTTTTTTGAGCTATATCATCTACAACCTAAAAATCGATTCTTTTTTCAGGTCGTTTTTTGTCGCGATATGGCGATATAACCATGTTTTTAACCTACATCTTATTCTCACACATTAAAAAAGATTAATCAAATCATCACTACAAATGAATATTTTTTATCTTTTTGTTAAAAGTATACATTACAACCACAAAAATCTAATTTAGACGGCTCTTTTTTAACCTTTCTTTTTCGTTTTTTTACTATCTTTACGCTCCGTTGAAACAAATAGCCTATGACGACTATTTTACTATTGATTTTTGTAATAGCCTTCCTGATATTATTTTTAGGAAAATTTCTACGTTCTGACTATTATAAATTCATCGGTATTGTCCCCACGGCACTGTTTATCACTTTTATTGGATTTATCCCCCTAGTACATTGGGACAGGCATATTCACTATCAGTTCGACTGGATTCCTTCTTTAGGCATAAATTTGAACCTCAAAATTGACGGCCTATCGTTACTCTTTGCCTTACTCATTACCGGAATCGGTTCGCTGGTTTACTTCTATGCCTCCTATTACCTAAAACACCACCCCTATATCAATAGGTTTTATACCTACCTAACCCTATTTATGGGAGCTATGCTCGGGCTCGTGCTCTCTGACAACATGATTTCCCTTTTTGTCTTTTGGGAACTCACCAGTATTTCTTCGTTCTTCCTTATCGGATTCAATAACGAAGACGAAAGCTCCAGAAAAAGCGCTCTAACAGCCCTAGGAATTACCGGTATAGGAGGGTTTTTCCTCCTAGGCTCATTCATTCTTATCGGTAATATCACAGGAACTTATTCAATTACAGAATTATTCAACTCGTCCAAAGCTTTACAAAATCACCTGCTCTTCCCTTTAGCTTTGTTTTTAATGTTCGGAGGAGCTTTCACCAAATCGGCTCAGTTCCCCTTCCACTTTTGGCTTCCCGGGGCTATGCAGGCCCCAACTCCCGTTTCGGCTTATTTGCACTCGGCTACGATGGTAAAAGCGGGAATTTATATTTTAGCCCGTTTTTCTCCCATATTACAAGACGGTTTTTGGTGGGACAACACCCTGATGATTACCGGAGGAATCACTATGCTATATGCTGCTTTCCACAGCATTTTCAGAGTCGATATGAAAGGTGTTTTAGCCTATTCGACTATTTCTGCCTTGGGAATTATCGTATTCCTCCTAGGCCTAGGAAACGATTACGCACTAACAGCCGCTGTAGTGTTTATCGTCGTACATGCTCTGTATAAAGCGGCTCTCTTCCTTACAACCGGAATCATAGACCATGCCGTACACACTCGAAATCTAACCGAACTCTCAGGCCTTCGCAAAGTCATGCCTGTCGTATTTTGGGCCTCCCTCATCGCAGCACTTTCTAGTGCCGGAGTACCTCTGCTGTTCGGATTTATCAGCAAAGACTTGATCTACGAAGCTACACTCAGCTTCCCAACTTGGGGTTTATGGCTCACCGGAGTAGCCGTACTAACAAACATATTCTTAGCCTGCTCCGGATTTATGGCAGGAATCAAACCATTCATAGGAAAACTGCCACAAAAGTTCGAAAAAGCACACAAACCTAGCACTTTCCTCTGGGTGCCGGTAGTTATCCTGAGTTTTTTGACTTTGCTCTTCGGGCTCTTCCCGGGAATACTCAACGAATTTGTGTTTTCAGCCTTCAGAGAAATTGGAGGAAAAGCAGGGGTAATCGATCTCAAAATCTGGCATGGCTTCAACCTCGTGCTGCTTTTGAGTGGAGCAACCATACTTTTAGGAGCTGTTATTTATTTCTCTAAGCGATTCAAAGGACATGCACAACATTTTATAACAACCTTCGAGGGCATTTCCCCTAAACAGTTCATTGAAGTATTCGGAGAAAAAGTTCGGGAATTCGCTTTCCGCTATACCCGATTCTTCCAAAACGGATACCTGCGAAACTACATCCTGACCATCATCATGTTTATCACTCTCTTGATAGGATATAGGCTTTTCACTAGTGTACCGTTACGAGTAAATACCAAAGAATTATCAGACTTTAGGCTTTATGAATTCATCGTTTTCGTAGCAATCGTAGTCGGTATTTTCTTTACAGTCCGAACCAAGTCCAGACTTACAGCCATTGCCAGCCTAGGAATCATCGGATACGGTATCTGTTTGATATTTGTCTTCTACGGAGCTCCCGATTTGGCGATGACACAGTTCACTATCGATACGCTTACGGTCGTGCTGTTCGTACTCGTACTCTTCAAACTACCTCCGTTTTTGAGCTACCACAACAAACGTACCGTATTCAGAGACGCTTTTGTATCTACTTGCTTCGGGATTTTAATTGCCATTATCACCTTGCAGGCCTTGGTGGCTCCTTCCGATAAAGAAGTAAGTAAGTTCTATGCCGAAAACGCATACACTCTAGCCAAAGGAAAAAATGTCGTAAACGTAATCTTAGTAGACTTTAGAGGCTTTGACACTATGATTGAAACCATAGTACTATCGATAGCCGCTTTAGGAGTATATGGTCTATTAAAATACAGAATGAAACATGAAGAAAGAGAAGACTAAAATAAGACAACGAAACGATGATAAAATCATCCTCAAAACAGCAACCAACTACTTGTTGCCCTTGCTGTTGATGTTTTCGATTTTCGTATTGCTCCGGGGGCACTACCTTTCCGGAGGAGGATTCGTAGGTGGGCTCGTAGCTTCCATCGCTTTCGTATTGCACTCCTTTGCCCACACTACAAAAGCAACCCTCTCGCTGTTCTCGTTTACACCCAAAACCCTAATCCCAATCGGATTGTCAATATCAATCCTCAGCGGATTAATACCCGTATTTTCCGGAAACGCTTTTATGACCGGACTTTGGTTCGAAAATCCCATTGCCGTGATCGGCTCCGTCGGAACAGCTCTGTTTTTTGATCTCGGAGTTTATTTGGTTGTTATCGGAGTGACACTAACCATATTGTTCACCATCCGAGAAAATGTATAAATTCTGTTAACTGAAATTTGAATGAAATTATGGAGTTACTCTTAGTTTTTTTAGTAGCGATTTTATATTCAACCGGAATCTTTATGATTCTCCGTAGAAGTATGGTGAAATTGCTTTTAGGGCTTTTGCTCCTAGGCAACGGAACCAATATTCTAATTTTCTTAATGGGCGGATTGACAAAAGGCCAACCCCCGATTATAGATGCCGAAGAGAGAAATTTCACTCACATTTATGCAGACCCCATTCCTCAAGCCCTCATCCTAACAGCGATTGTAATCAGCTTCGCTCTCACCGCCTTTGCGATTATCCTCCTCAAAAAAGTATATAGCACAACCGGTTCAGATGACCTTGATTCGTTGAACATTCAAGATATGGATATATGAGCACCAACTTTATACTTGCACCTATATTAACTCACATGATAACAGCCGTGATTCTGTTGCTGTTCTGGCAACGAACACGCGTGCAAAGAATTATCAGTGTGATAGGAAACAGTATTGCATTTATAATGTGTGTCAGACTTTTCTATGCTACCCAAGAACATGGATTCCTAATTCTAAACGCCGGAAATTGGGCAGCACCCTTCGGAATCACCTTTGTGTCAGACTCATTTAGCTCCGTAATGGTAATCCTAACAGCACTGGTGAGTTTAGCCGTAGGAATCTACTCCACAGCAGCTCTGAATCCATCACGCATAAAATACGGATACTTCTTCCTATTCCACTTCCTAATCATGGGACTCTTAGGAGCCTTCTTAACCGGAGACATCTTCAACCTATATGTTTGGTTTGAGATCGTTATTATCTCGTCTTTTGTATTGCTAACCATCGGCGGTAAAAAAATGCAAATGGAAGGAGCTATCAAATACGTTACGCTAAACATCCTAGCTTCGACCATTTTCCTAACAGCCATCGGAATTTTATACGGAATTACCGGAACACTAAACATGGCCGATCTGTCCTTAAAAATCTCAGCTATCGAAAATCGAGGACTAGTATCAGTAACAGGATTGCTGTTTTTTGCAGGCTTCGGAATTAAATCTGCTATTTTCCCGCTCTATTTCTGGCTTCCATCAGCTTATCACACTCCTCCTTCAGCCATCGCCGCTCTCTTCGGTGGATTGCTTACAAAAATGGGAGTATATGCCATGATTCGAGTGTTTACACTAATCTTCAGGCCAGACGACTTCACCCTAACCGTCTTTGTGGTAATCGCTATCATGACCCTGATAACCGGAGCCCTGGGAACTATCAACAAACGAAGCGTCAGAAGGATGTTGTCTTATCTTATCGTATGCCACATCGGATACATGATTGCCGGAATCGGAATTTATACAGAACTGGCTTTTGTCGGAGTAATTTTCTACATGATTCACGATGTAATCGTAAAAAGTAACCTTCTGATGATTACCGGAATCATTCAAAAAATCAGAGAAACTATCGATATGCATCGATTAGGAGGCCTCTATAAAGACTACCCGAAACTTTCTCTGATAATTGCTATTGCTATGTTCTCTCTAGTCGGAATACCTCCACTATCCGGATTCTGGCCAAAAATTATGCTGTTCGGCGAATCCCTAAAAGCCGAACAATACGTCTTGTTCGGAGCTATTATATTGGCAAGTTTCGTAACTTTGTTTGTAATAGCACGAATGTGGAGCGAAGTGTTTTGGAAAGAATCACCTAAACCACTGACAGAAGAAATTGACCATTTTGCAGAAGTACCTTTTGCACAAAAAGTAGCCCTAGTAGCTCCAATCGCATTTTTGTCGTTGTGTTCACTCTATATAGGTCTCAACGCCGAAGGTGTTTTCGAAGTAGCACAAAAAACAGCCTATGAATTAATGCACCCTAACCTATATATCAAAGCAGTTTTAAACACAGATTAATATGATTAAACAGTTTTTACTTAACTTGTTGCTCTCGCTAGTTTGGGTAGCCCTTACCGGACACCTAAACTATACGAATTTCGTGTTTGGCTTTGTGCTCGGCTTCTTCGTTTTGTGGATTCTGGCTCGAAACATCGATAAATCCGAAAAAGATTATTTCTTTAGAGTCCCCAAAATCATCCTTTTTATACTATATTTCTTCTATGATATGTTTCGAGCTAATATCGAAGTAGCTCGAGAAATCATAACCCCAAAACTACATATCAAACCCGGAATTATTGCCTATCCGCTCGATGTCGAAACCGATTTCGAAATCACAATGTTCTCTAACATGATTGCCCTAACACCAGGAACCATGGTGGTGAATATTAGCGAAGACAAAAAGACAATTTATATTCATAGCCTGTATTTGCAAGACAAAGAAAAGTTCATAGAACGTATGAAAAACGGACTAGAGAGAAAACTATTAGAAATTTTACGCTAAAACAATGGTAGAAAACTATTTATTATATGTGGTTATCCCGATTATCTGCCTTTCGATATTCATGATTCTTCTCAGGTTTGTCAAAGGGCCGGAAGTCGTAGACCGGGTAGTAGCTCTGGACCTTATCATTACTTCCGGAGTCGGCCTTATCGGAGTTTTTTGCCTCATCTCCGGAAATGCTACCTTCTTGGATGATGCGATGATCTTGGCACTAATCGCTTTTTTTAGCACCATCGCCTTTGCTTATTATTTAGATAAAAAAAAGTAATTAATATGATAACAGATATATTTATAATGATATTCAGCACCCTAGGGGCACTCTTCATACTGATTGCATCAATGGGAATCTATAGAATGCCCGATTTCTATTCCAGACTTTCCGTAACCGTGAAAGCCGCTACCGTAGGAATTGGCTTTATACTCGGAGCCGTAGCGCTTCATTTTTCCGACTTTTCCGTTACTACCAAAGTGTTTGCCATCATATTCTTTCTTTTTATTACTTCGCCCGTAGGAGCTTATCTCATCACGCGAACAGCTTATATGAACGGAACAAAACTTTGGGACAAAACACTGTTCGACGACCTAAAAGACAAAAAGAAATTAGAACAGGAAAAAGACACCAAAAAACCTAACCCTAATGACTGATATTAAAACCGAAGTTCAAAAGGCTTTCGAAGTTGTCAAAAACGGCGGAATTATCCTATACCCTACGGATACAGTTTGGGGAATAGGTTGCGACGCTACAAATTCCGAAGCCGTAAAAAAGATTTTTGCACTAAAAAAAAGAGCCGAATCCAAAAGCATGATTGCCTTAGTAAGTGGCGACAGAATGCTATATCAAATCTTTAACGAAATCCCCGAAACGGCTTTTCAAATATGGGAAGTAACCGATAAACCAACTACCATAGTACTCGACAAACCTCGGAACATTGCTCCAGAACTCATAGCAGAAGACAATTCTATCGGAATCCGAATCGTGAAAGAACCTTTCTGCTTCAACCTAATGGAACGAATGAAAGCCCCCCTCGTGTCGACTTCGGCCAACATAAGCGGAGAACCAACACCCAAATCTTTCTCCCAAATAAACCCTGAAATTGTAAAAGGTGTCGATTATGTGGTAAATTTGTATCAAGACAAACTGATGGATAAACCCTCAACAATTATTAAACTTACTTTAGATAGTCGCGTCACCATCATCAGAAAATAAATTATGCTGAAAAACAGTTTAAAATATCTCGTTCTAATGCTTATAGCCTGCAGCAGTTGTCAGGACAAACAAGAACCACCAAAAAATCTCATACCCGAAGAAAAAATGGTGGATATCATGTACGAAATGGCTCTCATTCAGGCTATCAAAAGTTACGACTACAAACTAATGGACAACAAAAATGTCAATCCAAGCCAATATATCTACGATAAATTCGGAGTAGATAGCCTGCAGTTCGTAGAGAGCAATAAGTTCTATGCCAACCAATTAGAACGATACGAAAAAATGCACGATGTCGTAATCGAACGACTTAAACAACAAAGAAAAAAAACAGACTCTTTAGTCCCTCAACTTCCGGATTCTAAAGAATTTACTCAACAAGCCGACAGCGTAGTTAAACCCAAAATTCTCCCTTCTAAAAACAAATAATTATGAAAAAACTAATTTTCTGCCTTTCAATTGTTTTTTCCGTTTGCGGAATTGCCCAAAATCATCGATTCCAACAGCACGTTTCCTATAAAATGGAAGTCGAAGTGGATGTCAAAACATTTAAATACAAAGGAATACAAGAGCTAACCTATACCAACAACTCGCCCGACACACTTTACAAAGTGTTCTACCACCTCTATAACAACGCTTTTCAACCAGGAAGCGAAATGGATGCTCGACTACAGAGCATTACTGACCCAGACAAACGAATGGTGAGAACTTTCACCAAAGACAATAAAAAAATAACTCAAAGCCGAATCAGCGAATTAACACCCGAACAAATCGGCTATCACAAAATCTCTAACTTCAAACAAGACGGAAACCCCTGCGATATCAATATCGAAGGAACTATTATGGAAGTAAAACTCCACAAACCTATACTGCCAAACTCTAAAACTGTTCTCACCCTAGAGTTCGACTCCCAAGTCCCGGAACAAATCAGACGATCAGGCAGAAATTCATCAGAAGGAGTAGCACTATCCATGACTCAATGGTACCCAAAAATGGCTAATTACGACTTCGAAGGTTGGCATACAGACCCTTATATAGGAAGAGAATTCCACGGAGTTTTCGGAGATTTTGATGTGAAAATAACTATCGACAAAAACTACACTATCGGAGGAACAGGATACCTGCAAAACAAAAACGAAATCGGCCACGGATACCAAGACAAAGGTGTAGAAGTAAAACACCCCAAAAAAACAAAAAATTTAACTTGGCACTTCGTAGCATCAGACGTTCATGACTTTGCTTGGGGAGCAGACGACAACTACATCCACGATATATTTATCGGAGAAAATGGTGTAGAGCTTCATTTCTTCTACAAAAACGACGAAAAAATAATCAACAACTGGAAGGCCCTTCAACCTAAAACCAATGACCTATTGAGATTCTTTAACGAAAACATAGGTCCTTATCCTTATAAACAATACTCAGTAATTCAAGGTGGCGATGGCGGAATGGAATATGCAATGTGTACACTAATTACCGGAAACAGAAGCCTCCCGAGTTTGATTGGAGTTACGGCTCACGAATTGGCTCACGTTTGGTTCCAAGGAATTTTGGCCTTCAACGAAGCTAAACATTACTGGATGGACGAAGGCTTCACTACATATATTTCAGACCTGGCTGTCTCATCCATTATGGATAAACAACTGCAAGAAGACGAAAATCCTTTCCAAACAACCTATAATAACTACTATTATATGGTAAAGTCAAATAAAGAACAACCCCTCACAACTCACGCAGACCGCTATGAATACAACCAAACTTATGGTATAGGAGCCTATTCAAAAGGAGCTATGTTCTTGACGCAACTAGGATATTTAATCGGACAGGAAAATTTGCAGAAAACCATCAAACGCTTCTACCAAGAATTTAAATTCACTCACCCAAATCCGAACGACTTTAAACGTACGGCCGAAAAAGTAAGTGGAGCAAATCTGGATTGGTACTTGACAGATTGGACAAAAACCACAAACACTATCGATTACGGAATCAAATCCGTCGTAGAAAAAGACGGAAAAACCGAAGTAACCATCGAGCGAATTGGCCTGATGCCAATGCCTCTGGAAGTCGCCGTGGTTCACGAAAACCAAAACGTCGAAATATACTACATCCCGCTCAACCTGATGCGTTACAACAAACCAAACGAATATAACGTATCCAGAAAAACAATGAATACCTGGACGTGGTCACATCCAACCTATACCTTTACTATCGATACTCCAAAAGACAATATCAAAGCCATCGACCTTAACCCAACTCAATTGATGGCCGATGTAAACCCCGATAATAATTACTACGTCAAAGAATAAAATCCGGCTCTAAAACTCATAATACAATCCCATCAGAAACCTGATGGGATTTTTTATTCGGATTCGTAATAGAATCCGACACTTCCTATTTCATTGCTATCGAATTCACAATAATATTCTATATTTGTTGCTCTTGCACCCAAAAGTAAGACTAACCAAATCTTCTACATGACCAAAATGAGAGGCAAATTTTTAGTCATATTGATATATCTTCTGATCTCCCAAACAATCGCTTGGGCTCAGAACCCTGCCGATGAGTGCGAGGCTTTGTTCGAAAAAGGAAACAAAGCTTATCAAAACCAGCAATATTCCGAAGCCTTAGAATACTTCATACAAGGCGAAATGCTGGCTCAACAACACAACCTCTACGAAAAAGTATATTATGCAAAAAACCTCATAGGAATCATTTATTACAGCTTATATAACTACAACGAAGCCCTCAATTATTACCTCGAAGCCTATACCTATGCGCTCAAACATTTAGGATATATCCAAGAAGTCGCCATCCTAAACAACATCGCCATCCTATACGGAGATGACAATCAATTTGACAAGTCAAAAGAATACCTCCTAAAAGCCTATCATATAGTCGAAAAAGAACACGATAGCATACGAATGGCTCACTATGCCATCAACCTCGGAATACTAAACGGCCGAACCAAAAAATACAACGAGGCAAAACAACGGTTGTACGAAGCCATAAACCTCGTTAATGAATCTCAAGAAATTCTACTCCTTAAAGCTCGGTCGGCTTTAGCAGAAGTATATATCTCTTTAAATGAATTCGACCAAGCTAAAAAAATCATTGATGAAATCGCCGACCAAGCCCTACGCTTGTCCCCTAACGACATGTACGTAGCTGTGCTCATACAACTCTCTAAGTATTACCACCACAAACAAGACTACGACAAAGCCATCGATATGTGCAAAAAAGCATTGGCTTATAACTACGACATCCGAAATAAAATCCAAATTTTCGAACAACTTTCCAAAGTAAGTTACCAGAAAAAAGATTTCGAGACAGCTATAAAATACAAAGACTCTGTCATCCTGGTTAACGATTCTATATACAGAACCAAAAGCAATCAAATGTATGAAGGGAACAAAGTAAAGTTCGAATTGCAAACCTATGTTCACGAACTCAATAGCAAACAAAAACAACTCAATGCCGAACGTAAAATATTCGGAGCCGCTGTCGGAGCATTCCTAATTCTAATCTTCTTAGTGTATCGAATCTACCGCAACAAAGCCGTTCAAGAACTGCAAAAAAAAGAAATCGCCTTGCGCGAAAACAAAATCATCGCCCTCGAGCTCGAAAAGAAAAACCAAGAACACCTCATCTTGGAAAAACAGCTCAAAACCATGGAAATCCAATCGCTCTTAGAACAAGAGCAGTTGAAAAACGAAATCGAACAGAAAAACAGACAACTTACTTCAAAAGCACTCTACCTGTCTAGCCGAAACGAAATCATCGAAGAACTCATTCAATCTTTATCCCGAATGCCCGAAGTGAATTCAAATGCCGAACTCAAAAAAATCCTCAGACAACTCAACGAAAATGTTCAACCCGACGAACATTGGAACAGCTTTTTCACCCATTTCGAAGAAGTAAATCAAGGACTAATAACCCAGCTCAAAAACCGTCACCCGGATTTGAATGCCAACGATATTCGGTTTATTTGCTATGTATTTATGAACCTCACCAGCAAAGAAATCGCCTCAATTTTCAATATTACACAAGAAGCTTGTCGCAAACGAAGAGAAAGAATATCAAAAAAAATCGGTTTAGATAGCGGAGAATCACTATACGAATACCTAACACAACTATCTGTAAATAAAGACTAATCACGTTTTTTCTGTAAGTATGTCACGTTTTTTAGGGATATAAATTTTATGGTCAAATTGTTTTTTGTTGAATTTTGGCAGAACAAAAACAAAAACTAACAAACCAAAACAATTTGTATCATGAAAAAAAAACTTACTTATCTTGCTTTTCTAGTCTTGTTGAGTTTGCGAATCAATGCCTCTATGCTGCTAGATGACCCTTGCTCACCCCCTTCAAATATCGAAATTACAGAACTGACAACCTATTCCATCAACTTCGAATGGACACATGTCGATGCAGGTAATGATGGAATACTGTTTCAATACGTAATTACAGAAGACAACAACCCTCTCGGAGGCCCTACTACTCCCGGAACACAAGGCACTTCCTTAAATTACACGCTACTAATGCCGGGAACAACCTATAACCTGTATATGCGTACGCTCTGTATGGGAACTTGGAGCGATTGGACAGATGCCCTAACTTTTACTACCCTTTCTTGTGAGCCTACTGATTTGCCGTATATTCAAGATTTCGAAACGCTTACCCCTTTTAATTTGATAGAATGTGTCTCGTGGCAAGTAAACTCAGGAAACTACTGGTCTGTAAACCAAAATGCTGTAGCCGGTTTCGACGGAAATACTCTGCATTATGCCTCTAACGAAACCGAAGATGCCGACAGCTGGTACATCTTTAGCAGCGGAGTAAACATCCAAAACGGAGATAGAATAAAAGTGTCTTTCAAATACGCCTCAGACGGAAACGGAGTAGAAAACATGAGTCTTATAGCAGCTACTAGTTTAACAGACCTAACAGCCGGAATCGGAATTCAAGTGGCAAACCTAACTATTACGGATACTGCAATAAACGAATTTAGCGCAGGCCCTATTCCAATCAATGAAACAGCCGTTTATTATTTCGCTTTCCACGCAACCTCCCCGGCCAATCAAGGAACAATCTACGTAGACGATTTCAAAGTAGAAGCCTGGACATGCGGCACGCCTGCAGACGTAAACATCCACGCTATTCAAGAAAATGACGCTCTTGTGTCATGGGTAGCCACAGGAGATAACACCATTCAGTTCTATCAATATGTGGTGTCCGAGGAACCTATACAACCCAACGATAGCACCCCGGGAATTATCGCTACAGGAACCGAAGCTGACAACCCTATCGAAAATCTCTCGTCAAACACAACCTATTATGTATACGTGAGAGCCTATTGCTCAGGAGTTTGGAGTGACTGGACAGAAGCCGTAACCTTCACAACCCCATGCCCTTCAAACATCCCAACTCCATCGGCAGAAGCTAATCAAACACTGGAAGAAGGACAAACTTTAGCTGACTTGGTAGTAGATGGAGAAAGTCTAACCTGGTATGCCGACGAAGACCTCTCTACAGAACTTGATGCTAATACGCCGGTTACAGACCAAACAACCTATTATGTTACTCAAACCATCGAAGGTTGCCAGTCCGAAGCTATAGCGATTACCGTAGAAGTTACCTTGGGTCTAGACAACATCTCTACCCCGTCATTCAAAGTTTTCCCTAATCCGGTGCAAGACCTCTTAAACGTAACGGCAGATAAAGAAATCACTCATATCGAAGTATTCAACATGCTAGGACAAACAGTAATTACTCAATCCGTTTATACTAACCAAGCACAAATAGATATGTCCGGATTACTTTCAGGAAATTATCTTGTGAAAATAACAGCCGCAAACATTTCTCAAATATGGAGAGTCGTTAAATAATTTTTTCCATAAATCAACCAAAACTCCCGAGAAGCTGTTTGAAATTCTTTCCCAGAGAATTTCATAACAGCTTCTCAATTATTTATCTTTGTGTCTCAAACTTTAGCCCTATGAGTATGCAATCTCAAATTACCCTTAACGAACAAACCTTTTCGGTCGACTTATCGCAGCCAATAGATATCTCTATCCCACTATCCGATTCAGACAAAAACCCCATCGCTTGGTATCTGAATAAGCTTACCATCGAGCCCGTTCGTTTCGGTGAATGGGTCGGTGCCGTAAAACAAGGCAGTTCAACCAATTTTAATAACATCCTATTCAACCCGCATGCTCACGGAACTCACACCGAATGCTTAGGCCACATTACTAAAGACTTTTATAGTATCAATCAACAGCTGAAAAAGTTCTTCTTCGTAGCCGAACTAATCACGGTAACTCCAGAAAAACAAAACGAAGATTTAGTCATTACCAAAACAATCATAGAAGAAGCCTTAAAAAGGCTCTCCACAGGTTACAAGGCCATAATCATCAGAACCCTACCCAACCCTGTCGAGAAAACTTCTAAGAACTATTCGCATACCAACCCACCTTATTTGGCCGAAGAAGCAACTAAACTCTTAGTCCAAAAAGGCATTGAGCATTTGCTTATAGACCTGCCAAGCGTCGATAGAGAAAGTGACGAAGGTAAACTCCTTTCCCACAAAGCGTTTTGGAACGTAAAAGACATCCATAATTTAAATCCGGACGCCCGGTTCAACGCTACCATTACCGAAATGGTATTCATCCCGAACAACATCCAAGACGGCCGCTATTTGCTGAACCTACAAATCGCCTCTTTCGAAAACGACGCAACCCCAAGCAAACCCGTTTTGTATAAAATCCTCTAAAAACTATGATGAAATTTGCGGTTGTTATACTGAATTGGAACGGAAAAGCTTTGCTCGAAAAGTTTTTGCCATCTGTAATGGCCCATTCTTACCAAGCCCAAATCTATGTAGCCGATAATGCCTCAACCGATGACTCCATCGATTTTCTCAAAAGAGAATACCCTCAAGTCAAAATCATCCAAAATCCAAACAATTACGGCTATGCCAAAGGTTATAACGAAGCGTTGAAAAACCTAAACGAACCCTATTGGGTGCTGCTGAATTCCGATGTCGAGGTTACCGAAAATTGGCTCAAAGCACCCTTGGAACTCTTCGAAAAAGACTCTCAAATTGCCGCCATACAACCCAAAATTTTAGACTACAAAAACAAAAATTTCTTCGAATATGCCGGAGCTGCCGGAGGATTTATAGATAAATACGGCTTTCCGTACTGTAGAGGACGAGTGTTTGCTACTCTAGAGAAAGATACCGGACAATACAACCAAATAGAAGATATTTTTTGGGCATCAGGGGCATGCCTCTTTATCCGTAAATCGGTTTTTCAAACGCTAAATGGCTTCGACGAAGACTTTTTTGCTCACCAAGAAGAAATCGACTTGTGCTGGAGAATTTACAACCAAAATCTTAAAATTAAATATACCCCAGACTCCATAGTATACCATGTGGGCGGAGCTACCCTAAAAGAAGGCTCACCCCAAAAAACATTCCTTAACTTCCGCAATTCACTCTATACACTACTTAAAAATCATCCCAAAAAAGGTCTGTTCAGAGTATTGTTCATCAGACTTTGCCTAGACGGAATTGCAGGAGTTCTCTTCATGCTACAAGGAAAGCCTCGACACGTATGGGCTATTATAAAATCACACTTCGCCCTATATGCCAATCTCAAAAAAACTTTAGCCAAACGAAAAGGCACTCAAAAAGCCGACTATTTTTATACTAAAAGTATCGTTTTCGACTATTTTATAAGGGGTCAGAAGGTGTTTGTTATGCATAAAAATAAATAATTTGGCAATTTTACCGCAATTCTTACAATCCAAACCGTTACAAGCAAATTATTCGTAAAATCGCTAATTTTTAATAACTTTTTAGTATATCAAACGTGGTTTTATTGCTACATTTGCATAAATCAAAAAATGTAGGTTATGAAAAAATTCGTGCTATTGTGTTCTGTATTAGGAATGCTTACTCTCACTTCTTGTAACTCGAAAAAGAAGATTGCAGAGCTTGAAAACAAAAATAAAGAAATTCAAGACTTATTGAATTCAGCAACAGTAAAATTAAACACTTGTTTGGCCGAAAAAGAAGGGCTACAATCTCAAATCGCTTTGTTGCGCGAAGCCAATGAAGACTTGAAAAGAGATAAAGAAAACATCACTGTGTTGACCGCTAAAGGCGCAGAAAACCTAGAAAAATCACTAGAAAGCATGAGAGAAAAAGACCTTAAAATCTCTCGCCTGCAAGATGCCCTAACTAAAAAAGACTCTGTAACATTAGCCCTTGTAAGCTCTTTGAAAAGAGAAGTTGGATTTGATGACCCGGACATTCAAATCAACGTAGAAAAAGGCGTAGTATTCATCTCTATCGCAGATAAAATGCTATTCAAAACCGGAAGCTACGAAGTAAGCGACAAAGCTAGAGCCGTATTGGCTAAAGTGGCTAAAGTCGTAAACTCTAAACCGGACTTCGAATGTATGGTCGAAGGTCACACAGACAACGTTCCTTATCGTTCTAGCAACGGAGTATTACTTGACAACTGGGATCTCAGCGTGAAACGTGCTACTTCTATCGTAAGAGTATTACAAGACCTAGGAGTAAAACCTTCTCAACTTATTGCTGCCGGAAGAGGAGAATATATGCCTCTAGTGGACAACTCAACTTCAGAAAACCGCGCTACAAACCGTAGAACAAGAGTTATGGTATTGCCTAAAATCGACCAGTTCTACGACATGATCGAAAAAGAAATGAAAAACCTGAGCGGAAAATAATTTTTTCATAAATAGAACATACTAAAAAAGGGAAGCAAAATTGCTTCCCTTTTTTTTAGCTAACAAATTACAAGCTTTAAAAGTGTACGTCGTCATCCCTATTACCTATTACCTATCTCCAAACTAGACTATCCTAACCAAAAAACACCCTTTTTTTCTTTTCAATAAAAAAATAGTATTACTTTTAGCAGGTTAAAAATATTCTTAATATGAACACACCTATAAAAACCAATTACTCCGCCCTCTATACCCTCATTATCGTTTTCTTCTTTTGGGGATTTATAGCAGCAGGTAACAGTATTTTTATCCCGTTCTGCAAACAATACTTTCACTTAGACCAATTTCAATCACAGCTCATCGACTTCGCTTTCTATACGGCTTACTATATCGGAGCCTTACTGTTGTTCGCCTTCGGAACACTAAGAGGCAAAGACATCGTCGGCAAATGGGGCTACAAAAAGAGCATCGTCTATGGGCTTTTATTCTCCGCTTTAGGAGCTGCAGCTATGATTATAGCCGTTAAAGTCAATATCTATGCAGCTATGTTGGTCGGCCTGTTCATTGTAGCTCTCGGTTTCTCGCTTCAACAAACAGCCGCCAACCCGTTCGCAATTCTCTTAGGTGACCCCAAAACCGGAGCAAGCCGAGTGAACCTTGGCGGTGGAGTCAACTCTTTCGGAACCACTATCGGGCCAATTATCGTTGGATTTGCCCTTTTCGGAACCACAGCAGCCGTAACCGATGAGCAAATCCGAAATATGGAGCTTGACAAAGTCATTTGGCTCTATACCGGCGTAGGAATATTGTTTTTGATAGCAGCATCTATCTTCTATTTCTCTAAAAAATTACCAAGCGGAATCTCTGACGAAAACGTAGAAAAATCAAGCAAAGCATTAACTACACTCATCGTAATGACACTGCTGCTTGTCATTTGTTTTGCTCCGGTCTTCCAAACCTATCAAAACGATTTTTCAACCTTTACCGACGAGCAAATGCATAACCTAGAAAAATACCGCATGTACTGGCTCTTGGGCGCTTTGTTGGTAGTAGTCGGAGGACTAATGTTTTCCAACCTAAAAGCTAAACAAGACAAATCGGGTTGGGGAGCCATGCAGTATCCGCAATTGGTGTTGGGTATGCTGGCTATTTTCGTGTACGTAGGCGTAGAAGTCGCTGTAGGAAGTAACCTCGGAGAGTTACTTCAACAAGAGGAATTCGGCTCAATGGAAGTGTCCGAAACAGCCAAATACATCTCCATGTATTGGGGAAGCTTAATGATTGGTCGTTGGGCCGGAGCTATCTCGGTTTTTAACCTAACCAAAGGAAAAAAAGCTTTGGCTTTGGTCATAGTTCCACTTATTGCTTTTGGAGTGATTTTAGGCGTAAACACCCTTTCGGGAAATGATATGTCTCCTTTGTACTACTACGTTATCTGTATTGCAGTTCAGATTGTAGCTTTTTTCATTGCCAAAGACAAACCGGCCAAAACACTTTTGATTTTCGCTGTTTTAGGTATAGCTGCTATGCTTACCGGACTTATGACAGACGGAACAGTGGCCATTTATGCCTTCCTAACCGGAGGCCTGGCTTGTAGCATCATGTGGCCCTCTATTTTCAGCCTATCGCTTATTGGGTTAGGTAAATACACTTCTCAAGGTTCTGCCTTCTTGGTTATGATGATCTTAGGCGGAGGAATCATCCCTCCTATTCAAGGGAAATTAGCTGATATCATCGGAATTCACCAGTCATACATCATGGCCGTGATTTGTTTTAGCTACTTGGCTTTATTTGCTGTTTTAGTAAAACCTATTCTCAAAAAACAAAATATTGATATCGACCAAATTGAAACCGAAGGAGCCCACTAAGTAAATTTCACCACGAAATAACTCGTCGCAAACCAACAATTCTTCGCCAAAAAAGAGTAACTTTGCGTGTATTTTTTTAATTATGAAAACAAAAATTCTTATCATAGGAGCTTGTGGACAAATCGGAACTGAGCTCACACAAAACCTCAGAAAAATCTACGGAACCGAGAATGTTGTAGCATCAGACGTTAGAAAACTTAACAATTCCGTGGTCAACGACGGAATCTTCGAAGTAGTAAATGCTCTCGACTACAACCAAGTACAAGGATTAATAGAAAAATATGAGATAACAGATGTTTATCTGATGGCAGCTTTGCTTTCGGCTACAGCCGAGAAAAACCCTGCCTTCGCTTGGGATTTAAACATGAATTCTCTTTTCCATGTGCTAAACTTAGCCAAAGAAGGAAAAATTCAAAAGATATTCTGGCCTTCAAGTATTGCTGTTTTCGGCCCTACGACACCAAAAGAAAATACACCACAATTCACTATCATGGAGCCCACAACCGTATACGGTATTAGCAAGCAAGCCGGAGAAAGATGGTGCGAATACTACCATAATATTTACGGAGTCGACGTAAGAAGCATACGTTATCCCGGCCTTATCAGCTGGACAACACCTCCGGGAGGTGGAACCACAGATTATGCAGTTGACATTTACTACAAAGCACTAGAAAACGCAACTTACGAGTGCTTCCTGTCAGAAAACACAGGACTCCCAATGATGTATATGGATGACGCCATTAGAGCTACTATCCAAATCATGCAAGCTCCAAAAGATTCAATTAAAATTCGCTCTTCCTATAACCTTTCAGCTATTAGTTTCACACCAAAAGAAATTGCTACCGAAATCAAAAAACACATCCCTGATTTCACCATTACCTATAAACCCGATTTCAGACAAAAGATTGCAGACAGCTGGCCTTCGAGCATAGACGACAGCAGAGCACGCGAAGATTGGGGATGGAAACACGAGTTCGATCTACACAAGATGACTCACGTAATGCTTGAAAATTTAAGAAAAAAAGAATAATATTCGAATATTTTTTCGATTGCTTATAAATTTAAAGCAATCATGGTATATTTGTAGTAGACTTCAATCATTAACCACTTACGCCAATGAAGAGTTTACTTATGTACCTATGTGTTTTGTTGTGCCTTTTTGTAACAGCCCAAGAAACAGAAGAATTCAAAACAAAGTTTGACAGCATTCGTTTTGACGCTATCGTCAATGTGTCTGCCAAAGATTTTGATAAAGCAATAAAAATAGCAGATTCTCTTTATAACACTTCGACTACAAAAAAATACAAGGCTAACGCTTTGATGCTTTCTTCTGAACTGTACCAACGAAAAGGCCTCAGAAAGCAAGCCATAATATACGCTCAACAGGCAGGAGAGATGATCTCTGGCGAGAAATTCTATGTTTTAGAAGCCCAAATTTATGGCTTTTTATCAGGACAATATCGAATACTTGGATTGGTGGAAGAAGGTAGAATCTATTTAGAGAAAGCTCTAAAAGCTTCACACAATGTTAATGATGATGATCCAAAAAACTCCTTGTTAGGTTTAGCATATCAGGAAAAAGCCCTGTATGAATCAACGGTTGAGAATTATTCCGAAGCTAAAAATTTTGCCTTAGAATCAGAAAAGTACTTAAACAAAGTTACCGATGGCCCCAGAAAAGACTTTTTTTAGGAACCAATGCAGAACTCTACGGAAATACTCTTCGAAAACTCAAACAATATGATGAGGCTATAATACAATATAATCGAGCTTTGAAACTTCTCAGTAATGCCGTTGAGCCCAATGCAGGAATTATCGGAGATATATATCACGGATTAGGTTATATCTATCTAGAAGAAAAAGAGTATGATTTAGCCAAAGAATACTTAATCAAAGCCGAAGAAATAGCTGAAAATTCGGATTATATCGGGCTAAAAACCAACGTATATAAAACTCTTTCAGACTATTACAAAGAAATTAACAACCACGAAAAATCTTCATTATATAAAGATAAATACATAGAGGTTTTTAAATTTTACGAACAAGACAAAAAAGCTGCTATAGAAGATTTCGTAAAATTTCTTAAAGAAGAAAATCAAAACCTTTTTAACAAACACAATATTTTATTAGGATTGTCAATAACTCTTGTAATCCTAATTGTTATATTGATTATAGTTTACAACAAAAAAAAGAAAAGAGATCTGCAACGATTCAATGAAGTACTCAGTGAACTCAAACAAAAAATTGCTCTTCGAGAAGAACAAATCAACAATTTAATACAAGAAAAAGAGGTAGTTCAAGATTTAGAAAACAAAGACTCCAAAAACAAAGGACTTCAGATATCGAAAGAAACCGAAATTAAAATAATAGAAGGTTTGAGAGAGTTTGAGCAAAGTAACACTTTCTTACAAAGCTCATTTTCATTAGCCAATTTAGCTAGCTTGCTCGGCACAAACACAAAGTATCTTACTTATGTTCTGAACAAATATTATCAAAAAGACTTCAATACCTTTATCAACGAATTACGTATTGACTATATCATCCAAAAACTACAAACCGATAAAGAGTATAGAAACTACAAATTGAGCTATTTAGCCGCAGAATGTGGGTTCTCTTCTCACAGCAAGTTTTCATCCATATTCAAATCAGTAACCGGGTACTCACCTTCTACTTTTATTGAATATCTGGAAAAGCAGTCTTTGACTAGTGTCAAATAAATTTTCAAGCGTTATTTCTTTTCGGAATAGAACCTTATTTTTTCAAGGGAGCCACATCTTTTGCCTTTGATTTTCAAACCGAAATACCGTATCTTTGCAAATTATTCCAAAAAAGACATAAACGCTTATGTTCAACAATTTAACCGAAAAATTAGACAAGGCTTTTCACGTGCTGAAAGGCCACGGAAAAATAACCGAAATCAACGTTGCCGAAACCCTAAAAGAAGTACGTAGAGCACTACTTGACGCCGACGTTAACTTTAAGATTGCCAAAGACTTTACAAACAGAGTAAAAGAAAAAGCAATCGGGCAAAACGTACTGACTACACTTCAGCCCGGGCAGTTGATGGTAAAAATCGTAAAAGACGAGCTTACCGAACTCATGGGCGGAGAGGCTACAGGAATCAACCTTTCGGGCAACCCAACTGTAATTCTCATGTCTGGTCTGCAAGGTTCAGGTAAAACAACCTTTTCCGGAAAATTGGCTAATTATCTCAAAACTAAAAAATCGAAAAAACCACTTTTGGTGGCTTGTGATATATACCGCCCGGCTGCAATTAACCAGTTGCATGTGGTCGGAGAACAAATCGGTGTTGAAGTATATTCTGAACCGGAAAACAAAAATGCTGTTGAAATTGCTCAAAATGCTATCAAACATGCCAAAGCGAATGGCTTCAACGTAGTCATCGTCGATACAGCCGGACGTCTGGCTATCGATGAGCAAATGATGAACGAAATTGCCAACGTTCATCAAGCCATACAACCTCACGAAACGCTTTTCGTAGTAGATTCCATGACCGGACAAGATGCCGTAAACACCGCTAAAGCCTTCAACGACAGACTAGACTTTGACGGAGTGGTACTTACGAAACTAGATGGTGATACTCGTGGAGGAGCTGCCATTTCGATTAAATCGGTAGTCAACAAACCGATTAAATTCATCGGTACAGGAGAAAAAATGGAGGCCATCGACGTATTCCACCCTTCTCGTATGGCAGACCGTATCCTGGGAATGGGAGACGTGGTTTCTCTAGTTGAAAGAGCTCAAGAACAATATAACGAAGAAGAAGCTCGTAAACTTCAAAAGAAAATTGCGAAAAACGAATTCGGATTCGATGATTTCTTGGCACAAATCCAACAAATCAAGAAAATGGGGAGCATGAAAGACCTCATCGGAATGATTCCCGGAGCAGGAAAAGCCCTAAAAGATGTAGAAATCGAAGACGACGCTTTCAAACACATCGAAGCGATTATCCAATCAATGACACCAAAAGAAAGAAGCAAACCCTCTATTATAGACCACAAACGCAAAATCAGAATTGCTAAAGGTTCCGGAACCAAAATCGAACAAGTGAACCAACTCATGAAACAATTCGACCAAATGAGTAAAATGATGAAGATGATGCAAGGAGGTGGGGCAAAAAATTTAATGCGTATGATGGGAGGTATGCCTAAAATGAAATAAAAACCTTAATAACAACACAACAACAAAATGCAACTACTAGACGGAAAAAAAACATCCGAGGACATTAAAAAAGAAATTGCCGCTATTGTCCAAAAAATCAAAGACAGAGGAGAAAAAGTACCTCACTTGGCAGCCATTATCGTTGGGAATGACGGAGCCAGCCTTACTTACGTAGCCAGCAAAGTAAAAGCTTGCGAACAAGTAGGTTTCGAATCAACTCTTATCCGTATGCCCAACACAACTTCTGAAGTAGAACTTCTGAAAAAAATCGAAGAACTCAATCAAGATGATAACATCGATGGGTTTATCGTTCAACTCCCGCTCCCAAAACAAATCGATGAACAAAAAGTAATTATGGCTATCGACCCGAGTAAAGACGTTGATGGTTTCCACCCGGAAAACTTCGGAAAAATGGCCTTGGATATGAGTACGTTTATTCCGGCTACACCTTTCGGAATCTTAGAATTATTAGAAAGATATGGCGTAGAAACCCAAGGAAAACACACAGTAGTTATCGGAAGAAGTCACATCGTGGGGCGCCCGATGAGTATCTTGATGGGGCGTAAAGGCTTCCCAGGAAATTCAACCGTGACTCTTACTCATAGTCATACCAAAAACATTACGCAAATCACTTCTCAAGCCGATATTATCATCACCGCTCTTGGAGTTCCAAACTACTTAAAAGCCGAAATGGTAAAAGACGATGTAGTGGTTATCGATGTAGGAATCACTCGCGTTCCCGACGAAAACAGCCCGAAAGGATACGTAATCAAAGGAGATGTAGACTTCGAAAACGTAAGCAAAAAAGCCTCTTTTATTACACCTGTTCCCGGAGGAGTGGGCCCAATGACCATTGCAATGCTCATGAAAAACACCCTATTGGCAAGAGAACGAAGAAAATTACTTATATAACAATTTATGCGACCTAAAACCCCTTCTGAATCCCTTACGGTCATGACAGACGTTGTTCTTCCAGGAGAAACCAATCCGCTCAACAATTTGTTCGGAGGCGAACTCCTTGCCCGAATGGACAGAGCAGCCAGCATCACAGCCCGTAGACATTCTCGAAGAATATGTGTGACCGCTTCGGTTAATCACGTAGCTTTTAACCGAGCCATCCCTCTAGGAAGTGTGGTTACGGTTGAGGCCAAAGTTTCTCGCGCTTTTTCTTCATCTATGGAGATTTTTATCGATGTATGGATCGAAGACCGTGAATCTGGAGTAAGAACCAAAGCGAACGAAGCGATTTACACGTTCGTAGCAGTTGACGAAACAGGACGACCGGTTCCGGTTCCTGAAATTATTCCTGAAACCGAATTGGAAAAACAACGCTATGAGGCAGCTCTTCGTAGGAAACAATTAAGTTTGGTTTTGTCCGGAAAAATGAAACCTCACGAGGCTACCGAACTCAAGGCTCTTTTCTCATAATTAATTGAAAATCAAAAAATAATTATAAAAACACCATCAAAAACGGCGAGAAACCGTATCTTTGCCCCCTCAAGTTTTTTCTAATCTTAAATGTTTATAGCATGCAACTGTACAACACTTTGAGTGCCGAAGAAAGAAAAAAACTCATCGAAGACTCAGGCAAACAACGCCTGACACTTTCTTTCTACGCATACGCTCACATCGAAGACCCACAACAATTCAGAGACGATTTATTCCGGGTTTGGAATTCCCAAGAAGTTTTAGGACGTATCTACGTTGCTCACGAGGGGATAAATGCTCAACTTTCTGTACCTGCAGACCGTTTTGACGAATTCAAAGCCTATTTAGATACTTATGATTTCATGAGAGGTATGCGTCTGAATATTGCTGTGGAGCAAGATGACTTTTCGTTTCTGAAACTTACCGTAAAGGTTCGCCATAAAATCGTAGCAGACGGTCTTGACGACGCTTCTTTCGACGTAACCAACAAAGGAATACACCTCAAAGCAGCCGAATTTAATAAATTGTTAGAAGACCCAAACACGATTGTTGTAGATTTCAGAAATCACTACGAAAGTGAAGTAGGACATTTCGTTGGAGCAATTACTCCCGATGTGGATACGTTCAGAGAATCACTACCAATTATCGAAGAACAATTGGCTCCACACAAAGAAGACAAAAACCTTTTGATGTATTGTACAGGCGGTATCCGTTGCGAAAAAGCCAGTGCTTATTTCAAACACAAAGGCTTCAAAAATGTCTATCAATTAGAAGGAGGAATTATCGAATACGCAAGACAAATTAAAGAACAAGGTTTAGAAAGCAAATTCATCGGAACCAATTTCGTATTCGATAACCGTCTAGGAGAACGAATCACAGACGACATCATTGCAAGATGCCACCAGTGCGGAGAACCTTGCGATACGCATACTAATTGCGCCAATGATGCTTGCCATTTGCTTTTCATACAATGCGAAAAATGTGCCGCTGCTATGGAAGGATGTTGTTCAACCGAATGTGTTGAGGTTATTCACTTGCCAATGGCAGAACAAATCGCACTTCGCAAAGGAAAAATGAACGGAAACAAAATTTTCAAAAAAGGGAAATCACCGGCTCTGAAGTTCAAAACCCTTCCTTCAGACGAAGTAATCGCAAAAGTTCAAACTAAAAAAGAACAAGAGGCACAGAAAAAAGCTATCAAAAAACAGCTTATCGGAAAAGCAACTCATTACTATACCGCTTCCGGAATTTCGGAATTCACCTTGAGTGGAGACATCAACAAAGGTGACGTTCTGATTGTTTCGGGACCTACGACAGGAGAACAAAGAGTAGAAAATTACAAAATGGTCGTAAATCAAGATTTCGCCGAAACAGCAAAAACTGAAGATAAAATAACCATTAAACTTCCTTTCAGAACCCGACTTTCAGACAAACTTTATAAAGTGATATAAAACAATAAGCCTCCCAAAAGGAGGCTTTTGTATTATTCTGCTAATGTAGCTTTATAACCTATTTTTTCTAGCGACTGAATCAATTTTTCTTGGTCGATATTTTGGCCTTTTACAGTTAAAATTTTATTCGGATTTTGTGTGTCTACAGTCCATTTTTCAACCGAAGTGTTTCCGTTTAACACCGGAGTTACTTTGGCTACACAAGCATCACAATTAATGTTGGTTTTGAATTTTAATGTTTCCATCTTATTATTATTTAGTTGTCTTAATACTTAATACTCAAATCTTAATACTTTTAAATCTTCTTCCATTTTAATCTCAAACTGTTGCTCACTACACTTACAGAACTCAGCGCCATGGCTGCTCCCGCCCACATTGGGTCGAGCATAAATCCGTTTATCGGATAAAGAATTCCGGCGGCCACGGGAATGCCGATAACGTTATACACAAAAGCCCAAAACAAGTTTTGTCGAATGGCATTCGAAGTGTATTTCGATAAATGAATCGCTTTAGAAATTTTTGTCAAATCAGACGAAATGATCGTCATTTTCGCCACATCCATCGCTATGTCACTTCCTTTTCCCATAGCGATACTTACATCGGCTTGAGCTAGTGCATTGCTGTCGTTGATTCCGTCACCTATCATGGCAACTACCTTTCCTTCACTCTGCAACTTCTTGACAAAGTCTGCTTTCTCAGCAGGCAAAACTCCCGCTTTAAATTCATCAATATCCATTTGCTCAGCCACAGCTTTTGCCGTATGGTAATTATCTCCGGTGAGCATATAGACTTTGATGTGGTCTTTATGAAGTGCTTCGATGGCTTTTTGGGAACTTTCTTTAATCTTATCAGCAATGGAAATTATTGCTAAAACTTCTGTTTCATCTGCAAAAAGCACTACCGTATGAGCATGTTGTAATCGTTGGTCAATTGCTGCCTGAACGGAATCCGAAATCGAAATTCCTTTGTTAAAAATCAAAGTCGGGTTACCAATATAATAGGTTCTGTTGTTATAAACTCCTTGAATTCCTTGACCCGAAATGTTTTCAACAGCTATGTTTTCGATAAACGAGCTATCGCTTTTCAGATGATGTACAATCGCATCCGCTAACGGATGTTCTGACATTTTTTCGATACTGAACAGTAGATTTTGATGTTCATCGGTTTTATCACCTATCCATTTCAAATCAGTAACCGACGGTTTTCCTTCTGTAATGGTTCCGGTTTTATCTAGAATAACTGCATTGATTTTTTTAGCTACTTCGAGGCTTTCTGCATCTTTAATCAGGATTCCGTCTTCGGCTCCCTTACCAATCCCGACCATAATAGCTGTCGGAGTAGCAAGCCCTAAAGCACACGGACAAGCAATTACCAAAACTGTTACAAAAGCAATCAGACCTTGTGTAAATGCATTGTCTCCACCCAGCATTAACCATAAAACAAAACTCAAAACAGCTACCCCAATCACAATCGGGACAAAAACAGACGCAATCTTATCCACCAATTTCTGAACCGGAGCTTTACTTCCTTGAGCTTGCTCTACCATTTTAATGATTTGAGCCAAAACCGTATCTCCGCCCACTTTTTCGGCTCTAAACCGGAAGCTTCCTTTTTGATTAATGGTTCCTGCAAAAACTTTGGTCCCTTTCTCTTTCAATACCGCTATAGGTTCTCCGCTAATCATACTTTCATCGACATACGAGCTGCCTTGAGTGACTTCTCCATCTACAGCGATTCGCTCTCCGGGTTTTACCAAAATAGTGTCACCTAAATTCACTTCAGAAACCGGAATCTCCTTTTCGGAATTCCCACGAATCACAGTAACCACTTTAGGTTGAATACCCATCAGCTTTTTGATAGCCGAACTCGTATTTCCTTTGGCCTTTTCTTCTAGTAATTTCCCCAAAAGGATAAACGCCACCACAATGCCGGCCGCCTCAAAATACACATGAGGATGAATGCCTTTCGTATGCAAAACATGAGGAAATAAAGTCACAAAAACACTGTATAAATAAGCCGTTCCGGTGCTGACAGCCACAAGCGTATCCATATTGGCCGATTTGTGCTTCAGTTGCTTCCAAGCTCCTACAAAAAACTGCTGCCCGAAATAAAATAACATCGGAGTAGATAAAGCCCACATCACCCAATTGGCATACGGCATATCCATAAAAAACATACCGATAACAAACAGCGGAACCGCAAAAATCATCGCTCCAACAACTCGTTTTTTGAGCTGCTTGTAGTTATCTTCTTTGATTTGTTCGAGTGATTCTTTAGCCTCTTCCGATTCATCAATGATTAAATCATAGCCGGCTGCCTGAACGGCTTGCTTTAGCTTCTCGGGAGAGGTTTGCGAAGGAATAAACTCGATTTTAGCCGTTGTGTTGGCATAATTCACCTCGGCTTTTACAACTCCCACCTGGTTTTTGAGCACCGCTTCTGTATTTCCTGCACACGAAGCACACGAAAGATTCATAACCGGATAACTCTTCGTAATTGTGGATTCTGAAACCATAATGCGTGATTTAACTATACAAAGTTACGCCATATCGTTTACAGAATTTTGAGAAGAAGTTATAAGATTACAACTTGTTTATCGGAAGGCGTTTTTGATTTTGCTTGTAGGCTGAAGGTGACATCCCGGTGACTTTCTTGAATTGCGCACTCAAATGAGCCACACTCGAATACTGCATTTTGTCTGCAATTTCTTTTAGTAAAAACTCCTCATAGCTGATGAGTTCTTTGATTCGCTCTACTTTTTGAAGAATGAAGTATTTCTCTATAGAAAGGTTTTCTTCTTCTGAAAAAATTGTAGTGAGATAACTGTATTCCAAACCCAACTTGTTGGATAAATAATCAGATAAATTCTCATTCAAACGAATTCCTTTTGGGTCAAAAACCAAAGCAGTGATTTCGTTTTTTATCTTTTCAGCAATTTGAGATTTACGAGTTTCGATGATTTCAAAACCTACCTCCTTAAGCTCTTTGTCTAGGACTTCTTTCTGCTGTTCTGTAATGGGATAGACGAGGGTAACCTCACCCAAAACCACTTCCGAGACAGGAATTTGAACCTTATCAAAAACTTGTCCTACCACCATAATACAACGGTCGCAAACCATATTTTTGATTTTAAGTTTATTCATTTCCACGGTTGCCATGAGTCTAAGTCCTTGTTTTCTATATGCAAAGATAGTGATTCCGAAGCGGAAATTTATCAACACTCTAAGCTACTCGTTCTCAAAAAATAACAATACTGTGTTAAAGAATAAAACTTTTTTGTAATTTTAAAGCGAAAAACTTAAATCTTATCCCTTATGAAACAAATTAAACTCGACCTAGGAAAACTCTTACTTCGCCTTGGAGTAGGAGGATTAATGCTTTTTCATGGCATCCACAAAATGATTAATGGTTTTCAAGGCATCAAAGACCTTTTGAGTGCTAATAATCTTCCTGAAATTCTTTGGATTGGAGTTCCTATTGGGGAAATTCTAGCTCCGTTGTGTATCCTGATTGGAGTTTTTACTCGTATTTCAGCACTTCTTGTGGCTATTACCATGTTTTTTTCTATTTATTTAGCCCATGCAGCTGAAGTCTTTCAACTGGGACAGTCTGGAGCTCCAGTGATAGAATTAAATCTACTATATTTGCTCGGTGCTTTGGCTTTATTCTTTATTGGAGCCGGTCGTTATGCATTGTATAAAAGAGAAGTCGGGTTTTTGGCTTAATAAAATAATGAATTTGAGCTTTAAGTATTTTTTATTTTTCCCTTTTTTGTTGTTTGTTTTTTCTTGTTCTAAAGAAACAAATCAAGAAAAAGAGCATTTAGTTTTTAGATATAACGAAAGCTCAAACATCGCTACACTAGACCCAGCTTTTGCCCGAACTCAAGCTGAGATTTGGATTACCAATCAACTCTTTAACGGGCTTGTTCAGCTAGACGACAGTTTGAACATCTTGCCCGATATTGCAAAAAAATGGACGGTTTCTGAAGACGGAAAACACTATGTGTTTACACTTCGGGATGATGTTTATTTTCATAAAAATTCGATTTTTGAAGACAGCACTCGAGTGGTGAATGCCTACGATTTCGAATTTAGTTTTTCACGACTCAAAGACTCCCGAACAGCTTCTCCCGGAGCTTGGATTATGAGAAATGTGAAGAATTTAAAAGCCATAAACGACACATTATTTGAAATTCAGCTAGAAAAGCCCTTCCCTGCTTTTTTAGGATTGCTAACCATGAAATATGCTTCCGTAGTTCCAAAAGAAGCCTTTCAAAACAGCTATGATTTTCGTAAGAAACCTATCGGGACAGGACCTTTTGCTTTTAAGTTCTGGGAAGAAAACGTAAAACTGGTTTTGAGAAAAAACCCGATTTATTTCGAAAAAGACGAAAACGGGAATCCCCTACCTTATCTCGAGGCTGTAGCAGTTACATTTTTACCTGACAAACAAAGCGGATTCTTACAATTCGTTCAAGGAAAATCTGATTTTATTTCCGGTTTGGATGCCTCTTATAAAGATGACATTCTGACTCCAAGAGGCGAATTACAGCCCAAATATCAAGACAAAATCAAAATACTCTCAGGGGCTTATCTAAATACGGAATACTTAGGTTTTAAGCTCGACAACCCAACTGTTTTGGCTGATAAACGAATTCGTCTGGCTTTAAATTATGGTTTCGACAGGCAAAAAATGGTAACATATCTGAGGAACAACATGGGAACCGCA
>Ga0209075_1000676_pt1 | contig 33151 bp, 31 predicted proteins | sample Stecom2011_FD_187523 | JGI IMG/M metagenome (GOLD analysis project Ga0209075, IMG submission 187523) | Agricultural soil microbial communities from Utah to study Nitrogen management - Steer compost 2011 (SPAdes) (version 2) | ecosystem: Environmental > Terrestrial > Soil > Agricultural land...
GTGTTAGCGGTTGCTGCTCCTAGTACCTGACCTCCAAACTCTAATCCCATTGCTGTTTGCATTCTTCCTTTTCCGTGGTTCAGAAGTGCGTGAGCTACTTCGTGTCCCATAACTACAGCAATTCCTGCATCGTCTTTACAAATTGGGAGAATTCCTGTATAGAAAACAATTTTTCCTCCAGGCATACACCAAGCGTTTACCGAAGGATCATCCACTAAATTATATTCCCACGAGTAGCCATCCAAGTAGCTTTCTTGTCCGATTGAGCGGAGGTAAGTTTCGGCTGCTTTTTTGATTTTTTCTCCTACGGCTTTAATTCGGTTGGCATCAGTTGTTCCTGTAATTACCTTATTTTCGTTCAGAAAGGCACTGTACGACTGAAAAGAAGAGGCAAAGATTTCGTTGTTTCCGATTAAATCCAAAGATTTTTTTCCTGTAAATGGGTTGGTAGAGCAAGCATATATCACAACTACCAACAGTGCTAATAATAGTTTTGATTTTGTATTCATAATGTTTGTTTTAAATCTTTGTTCTGTTCTCTATTTTCTGTTTTCTAAATATTCCAACACATTGCTTTTAATTCGTTCTTCGATGTTGGTTACATCTGCTTTAACGAATTTTTCTCCCAATATATTTTCGTACAATTCTATATATCTTTCTGAAACAGAGTTTACGTACTGCTCGGTCATTTCTGGTATTTGTTGTCCGTCTTTACCTTGAAATCCGTTTGCTATGAGCCATTGACGAACAAACTCTTTGGATAATTGTTTTTGTTCTTCTCCTTTTTGTTGTCTTTCTTGGTAGCCCTCTGCATAAAAATATCTCGATGAATCGGGAGTGTGGATTTCGTCAATCAAAACGATTTTTCCGTCTTTTGTTTTTCCGAATTCATATTTTGTATCGACTAAGATGAGTCCTTTTTGTTTTGCAATTTCTGTGCCTCGTTCAAATAAAGCACGTGTGTATTTCTCTAGAATCAAATAATCCTGTTCCGATACAATACCTTTGCTCAGGATTTCTTCTCTCGAAATATCTTCGTCATGTTCTCCGTTATCGGCCTTTGTAGAAGGAGTGATGATAGGTTGTGGAAATTTGTCGTTTTCTTTCATTCCCTCCGGTAGGCTAACTCCACAAAGCATTCTTTTTCCGCTTGCATATTCTCTTGCAGCATGCCCCGAAAGGTAACCTCGGATTACCATTTCTACCTTAAAAGGTTGGCATAAATGTCCGATTGCAACATTTGGGTCTGGAGTAGCGATAAGCCAATTCGGAACAATGTCTTGGGTGAGTTGCATGAATTTAGTTGCGATTTGATTCAGAATTTGTCCTTTGTAGGGTATTCCTTTGGGCAAGACCACGTCAAAAGCAGAAATTCTATCGGTTGCAATCATAACTAAAAGTTCATCGTTGATGTTGTAAACTTCTCTTACTTTTCCTCTATAAACCGATTTTTGACCAGGGAAGTTAAAGTTGGTTGTAGTTAGTGTGTTCATTTGTGTTGTTTGTACCATTTTTGCAAAGGTAATCAAAAAGCGTTATTCTCAAATAAACTCTTTAATTAAGAGAGTTGTTTTTTGTTTTATGGTTTTTTTGTAAGTTCGCATAGTACTATGGTATTATCTTTGCCTTTTGTACACAATCAATTGCAAGTTGAGAATACGATGAAAATATATAAATTCAACCTGTATTATTGAGTAGCCACAGATGCACAGATTTTTATGTTTTTTTAGAAAGATGATTTCACGGATTTAATTGAATGCTTTGCATTCAATATCAGTGTGATTTACGTTGTATTATCTAAATTATTTTAATTTAGAATCTGTGCATCTGTGGGGAAAAAAATAAAAAAATAATTGTAAATCATTAAGTTAGGTTTTTTTATGATAATGAACTATGCGTAAAATCATTATTTTTTTATTGTTCAGTCTTCCTTTATCTCATTGTTTTTCTCAAGAAAAGAATTGGAGTTTAGAGTTAAATTATCCCATTCCGGTTGATAATAATTTTGTGGGGCATAACTTTTTAGGGATATTTGACATAGGTGCAAAATACAGAATTTTAGATACTGAACTCTTAAATTTTGGAGCAGGATTAAATGCAGGGATTATGAAGTTTCAGAACAAAGAAGAGTTTGAGCATTATCTCTTGTTTAATTATTATTTTCAGCCTAAGATTTTTGCAGAGTTAGATATTGAGCATTTACCTGAATTTCGTCCATTTGCTTATGCTGGTTATTCGCTTATGATTTTTAAAGCAGACGGAACCAATTATACAAATGATTTATATTATACTAGCGAAACGTTAAGAGGATACAGTTTTGGTTTAGGTTTGGTTTATGATATTGCACAGAATCTTTTTATTCAGTTGCAATATGATTTTACCCGACTAACAGGAGAAAACATAAACTCTGCTTCGCCTTATAGATTAAGAGTAAGTTTGCTGAAGGCAGGAGTAGGAATAAGATTGTAATTAAACCCAGAAATAAAGCGATGAAAAAGCTCACGTATATATTTTATTTAATAAGCCTTACTGTTTTTGCTCAACCTAATATGGTTGAGCCGGATAGCATTGCACTGGTTGAAGATAGGTTTCAGGAATTGTTTTACGAGTCGCTAAAACAGAAAGGAATAGAGAATTATGACCGAGCAATAAATGTGTTGCAACAAGCCATAGAGCTTAAACCTGATGAAGCAATGCTGTATCACGAAATAGGGAAGAATTATTTTTTTCAAAAGAAGTATGCCCAGGCCGAAAATTATCTTCAACAGGCCATTGCAAAAGACAATAAGAACAAATACTTTTATTTGAGTTTATACGATGTGTATTATCAAACTAAAGATTATTTAAACTCCATCGAAGTAGTCAAAAAGTTGATTGATTTTGACGACAAACGCAAAACAGAATTTCAGGACGATTTGGTTTCGCTTTATATGTACACCAACCAACCCGAAAAAGCACTGCAGATTATAGAAGAACTCGATAAAGTCTTGCCTTCAGATCCTACGCGTGAGCTGTATAAACATCAAATTCTAAAAGATAGGGTAAATGCAGCAGATACGGCTGAGTTGGAAGAAGAAATCCGAAAAAATCCGAAAAACGAACAAGCTTATATTGTCTTGATTTATCAATATTCCGAAAGCAATCAAGAAGAAAAAGCGTTTGAAACAGCCCAATTATTAGCCAAGAATATTCCTCATTCCGAATGGGCTCATGTGAGTTTGTTTAAGTTTTATCTCGAAGGGAACGATGTGGATAAAGCGATAAACTCGATGCATAAAGTTTTTGAAAGTCACCAAGTTGATGATAAAATTAAGCACCGGGTTCTGAATGAGTTTTTGATTTTTGTAGATAAAAATCCGCAATACGACAAAGAACTCGAAAAGGCAATTACGTATTTTAAAAACGATCCCAATGTATCTGTAGCCAAAGAAGTCGGTAAATTTTACTTTACTAAACAAAACTGGAAAGAAGCTTCGGATTATTTTGAAATAAGTTTAAAAGACAATTCGAACGACCTTCAAACCATTTTGCTTTTGTTGCAATGTTATACCGAAATGGGAAACTTTGATTTGGTATCACAAAAATCAGACAATTTTAAAAGCTTATTTCCGTTACAACCAGAACTGTATTATTATAACGGACTTGCTTACAACCAGATGAGAAACTTTAAAAAGGCAAAAGAAACTTTAGAAGAGGGACTAGATTACTTGATTGACAACCAGACCCTTGAAGTTAATTTTTATATCCAGTTGTCAGAGGCAAATGCTGGTTTATCAAACCCAAAAGATAGAGACAAATACATGCAGAAAGCAGAGAATCTAATGAAAACTATGAAAAAATAATGAAGGTGTTGAGGATTGGAAATGGTAGATTTGCATCAAAATTTAATGTAAGCTTGAAAAAATATATAGCTTTTTTAGTGTTATTTGTATTGGTAACTTCTTGTAAGACAAAACATTCTGTTTTAGAAGCAGACACTTCGGTTTCTGTCAAAGAAGTAATCAAAAATCACAAAAGTCAAAATTCGCTTGACTTTAAAACCCTTCATATCAAAGGCAATACGAGTTATTCTCTTTTTAACATAAGCCTTGATATTCGTATTAAGAAAGACGAAATCATATTGGTGAGTTGTCGTGCTCCACTAGTCGGAACTGTAATTAAAGCTTATATAACTCCTGATTATATTAGTTATTACAACAAATGGGATAGTGAATATTTTGAAGGAGACTATGCGTTTTTGAGTGACTTTTTGGGTACAGAACTCGACTTTCAGAAAGTACAGAATTTACTTTTAGGAAGAACATTAGACGAACTCGATCGAGAGCGTTTTGTATATGCTATCGAAAATAATCTATACAAACTTTCATCCGAACGTAGAGATTTGAACAAAGCTTATTACTTTGATCCTTTGGAATTTAATTTGGTTAAACAATACGTAGAACAAAAGCATCAAAATCGAAGTGCATTTATAGAATATTCTAACTATAAGACTTATAAAAACAATAAATTACCGTATTCTGTTTTTATATTTTCTTTGAACGAAAAAGATAAGAATGAGTTTAAGGTAGATTATAAAACAATCGATTTTGACACCGAAATTAGTTTTCCGTATAACATCCCTGATGGATATAAAAAAATAGAAATTTAATAACTGTGATGCTTTTACGAAATATCCGTGTTCAAAACTTTGTGGAAATTTGTACGAATCGGACTTAGAATTTGTATGTTCAGTGTGTAACTTTGCTAAAAAATAAGGAATGCTCAAACGCGTTATTACATATATATTTCTTTTTGTGTCGGTTGTAGGGTTTACCCAAACAGATAAACAAAAACAATTAGAGGCACAAAAGGCTCAAATTCAGAGGCAAATCGCCAATTTTAGAGACTTGCTTAAATCCGAGCAGAACAAAGAAAAAACTGTATTAGAACAATTACAGGAGCAACGAACTAAAATTAGCTTGACCGAAGCGTTGATTAAAACTACTAAAGAACAAGAAAATCTTTTGCAAAGAGATATTTCGGCTAACGAAAAACAAATTGCAGCTTTGACCAAAGAACTTGAGGAATTAAAAGCAGATTATGCCCAGATGATTGTTAAGTCGTATGAGACTCGCTCAGAGCAAAGTAGAGCCATGTTTGTGCTGTCTTCGGATAATTTTTTACAAGCTTACAAACGCATACAATATATGAAGCAATATGCTGACTATAGAAAAGAGCAAGGACAAGAAGTGCAGCAAAAATCCGAAGTTTTAGCAGAAAAAAACAAAGCGTTACAAAAACAAAAATCCGAGAAACAAAAACTACTGCAAGAAACTCAAAAAGAGTTGGCTAATCTTGAAAAAGAACGAAAAGCCCAAGACGCTCTGATGGCTATTATAAATAGTAACAAACGAAAATATACGGCTGATATCAAGAAAAAACAGCAACAGTCAGACGAAATAGACAGACAAATAGAAAAACTGAAACGCGAAGCCATTGCTGAGGCCAACCGCAAAAAAGCAGAAGCAGAAGCCAAAGCAACCGGAAAAAAAGTAGATACACGAACAATTTCGACTACTAAGTACGAACTTACTCCTGAAACAAAACTAGTAGCAGACAACTTTAGAGCCAATAAAGGAAAATTACCAAGTCCGGTCGAAAGAGGAGTGGTAACCTCTCGTTACGGAAATCAACCACATCCGGTAGAAAAACACCTTACTATAAACAATACAGGAATCATTTTTTCGACTCATGAAGGAGCCGAAGCACAAGCTATTTTTGAAGGAGTGGTAACTCAAATCATGGTGGTAACTCCTGTAAATATGCACGTTTGGGTACAGCACGGAGATTACGTTAGCATATACGGAAATCTCGATAAAGTGTATGTTAAAAAGGGCCAGAAAGTACACTTTAAACAAAAGTTAGGAAAGATTCACACTTACTCAAACGGAAGCACAACGATGAAGTTTACGTTAACTCAAAATATTACAACTCTAAATCCGGAGCATTGGCTATACGGAATTTAAGATTTTGATAACATTAAATAGCTTTAACTTTGCGCTCAATAAATAACAAATTACAATTTAACAAATAAATGAACGATCATTTGATGAACCATCCTTGGCTTATAGCAGGATTTGGAGTTGCTGTAGTAATTATGCTCTTATTAGACTTAGGAGTTTTTAACAAAAATCCACATGCGGTTTCTAACAAAGAAGCCTTAAACTGGTCTATTGTGTGGATTTCGCTGGCTATGATTTTTAGTGCAGTTATTTATTTTGTGTTAGATAAACCACAAGGAATAAGTGATAACTTTTCTAAATTCCAGGCTGCTTATTGGATTGAAAAAGCACTCTCTGTCGATAATTTATTCGTGTTTATTTTAGTTTTCAAGTTCTTTAAAATACCTAAAGAATATCAGCACAAAGTGTTGTTTTGGGGGATTTTAGGAGCTTTAGTTTTTAGAGCTATTTTTATTTTTGCAGGAGTTGAGCTCATTAAACACACATATGTTACGGTTCCGTTTTTAGGAATAGATCCAGAAACAGGTCTGTCAAGAGAGTTAAACGTGGTGTTATTTGTATTTGGTATTTTCTTGATTATTGCAGGAATAAAGTCTTGGTCTTCGTCTGATGACGATGGAGAAGAAAAAGATTTGAACAAGAACTTAGGCGTGAGGTTGGTACATAAATTTTTTAAAGTAACTAATGAGTTTAACGGAGATAAATTTTTTATTGTTAAACAAGGCGTAAAGTATGCTACTCCACTTTTTGTAGCTTTGGCAGTTATAGAAATTACCGATTTGGTCTTTGCTGTAGATAGTATTCCGGCAATTTTTGCCATTGCTCCTGATGATCCTTTTATTCTATATACGTCTAATATTTTTGCTATTTTAGGACTTCGTTCGTTGTACTTTTTATTGGCAAATTCAATGGATATGTTCTCAAAACTTCATTACGGGTTGGCTGTGATTTTGGCTTTTATCGGAATGAAAATGATAATCATGCCTTTTTACCACTTTCCGTCAAGTATTTCGTTAACTGTTATCGGAGGTTTGCTTTTGATTTCAATAGTGTGGTCGTTGATGTCTAGAAAGAAGGCAAAAGAAAATTAAAAACTACTTTCTTAGATTTTTTATGTAAGGATGTACGTTCTTTAAGCTCTTAATTCTAAAAATTTAATCAAATAATGCTAACCGATACGCATACCCATTTATATAGTGAAGAATTTTCTGAAGACAGAGACTTGATGATTCAAAGAGCTTTATCAGTAGGAGTGAAGCGTTTTTTTGTTCCTGCTATTGATTCCTCTTATGTTTTGTCAATGTATGAATTGGAGAAAAATTATCCAGAGCATGTTTTTTTGATGTGTGGTTTGCATCCGACATATACCAAAGCAAATTATAAAGAAGAACTAGCTTTGGTCGAAAAGCAATTAGAAGAAAGAAAATTTGTAGCTATCGGAGAAATCGGAATCGATTTGTATTGGGATAAGACATTTTTGAAAGAACAACAAGATTCGTTTCGTTATCAAATAAAGTTAGCCAAAAAATACAAACTCCCCATTGTAATTCATTGTAGAGATGCCTTTGAGCACGTTTTTGAGATTTTAGAAGAACAAAAATCCGAAGATTTGTTTGGTATTTTTCATTGTTTTACCGGAGACTTTGAGCAGGCACAGCAAGCAATTTCGTTAAACTTTAAGCTCGGAATAGGAGGGGTAGTAACTTTTAAAAACGGAAAAATAGATCAGTATCTTCATCAAATTGATTTGAAGCACATTGTTTTAGAAACCGATTCGCCTTATTTAGCTCCGGTTCCGTATAGAGGCAAGCGAAACGAAAGTGCGTATGTATTGAATGTGGCTCAAAAATTAGCAGAGCTGTACGGAAAGTCTGTTGATGAAATTGCCGAAATTACAACAAAAAACTCCAAAGATGTCTTTGGAGTTTAATAATTGAAGTTTCGATTAGTGATTAAATATCTTCAAAACGAACATCAGTAAAACTATTTGAAGAAGTGTTTCCTTCTTCTTTTTTATAATCTTTTTGATGTCTCTCAGAAATCACCTCTGTTCCTTTATTATCTAGAACATATTGGGTCATTTCGTTTAAAATTTCTTTGAATTCTGCAAAATCTTCTTTGTACAAATAAATTTTATGTTTTTTGAAGTGGAAAGAGCCATCTTCTTCTGTAAACTTTTTACTCTCGGTGATTGTAATGTAATAATCATCAGATTTTGTAGCTCTCACATCAAAGAAATAAGTTCTTCTTCCTGCTCTTTGTACTTTAGAAAAAATCTCATCTTTCTCTAAAAAATCTTTTTCCTCCATAACTCGTTTTTATTTTTTTAGATATCATTTTAACTCCAAAAGTCTAAAAAAAAATAGTAACAAACAATATTTTTTTATAAATCTTTCTCTGAAAGTTGTTTTTCGTAGAGGTCTTTGTAGTATCCCTCCTCACTTAATAGCTGATTATGAGTTCCTTTTTGTATTATTTTACCTTCGTCGAGTACAATAATTTTATCTGCATTACGAGCAGCAGACACTCTATGGCTTACGATAAATGTAGTTTTGTTTTGAGTTTCTTTGTCTAAATTTTGCAAGATAGCTTCTTCGGTTTCGGTATCTACAGCCGAAAGAGAGTCGTCTAACAGTAAAATAGGAGCGTCTTTAATCAAAGCTCTTGCAATCGAAACACGTTGTTTTTGTCCTCCCGAAAGCGTGATTCCTCTTTCACCCAAAATAGTATCATATCCTAATTTGAACTCTTGTATATTGTGATGGACAACCGCTTTTTGTGCCACTTCAATAATTTCTTGATCAGTTGCGTCTTCTTTTCCGAATTTAATGTTGTTTTTAATAGTATCCGAAAACAAAAAAGCGTCTTGCGGAACAATTGCCACCGAGTTGCGTAAACTATCCAAATTTACTTGGTCAATAGGAGTGCCGTCAATCAATAATTCACCCTTATCAATATCGTATAACCTTGAAATTAATGCTAGAATGGTAGATTTTCCACTTCCTGTTTTTCCGAGTATGGCTAATGTTTGGCCTTTTTTTACTTTAAAGCTAATGTCTTTTAGAGCTTGGATGTTGGTGTCGTCATAAGTAAAAGAAACATTCTTAAATTCAATATTTCCGATGATTTCTGTCGGTAGATTTGTTTTGTTTTGGATTTCAGGAACCTCTTTTAAAAACTCATTTATCCGTTTTTGTGAGGCTTCGGCTTCTTGAACCATAGACGAAATCCATCCAAGTGAAGCCACAGGCCAAGTAAGCATGCTTACATATAAAATAAATTCCGCAATGATTCCGATATGGGTAATACTACCATTTATATACATTATTCCTCCTATGCAAATAACAATCAGACTGCTCAGTCCGATTAAAAAAATCATCAGCGGTCCGAAAAGTGAATTTAAAAACGAAAGCCTCATGTTTTTCTGTTTGCTTTCGGTAGATAAATTCTGAAAATCTGATTGGATAGTACTTTCAATATTGTGTGCCTTTATAATCCGAATTCCAGAAAACATTTCTTGCGTAAAACTAGCCAACGACGAAAGGTTTTGCTGATAAATAGTACTTCTTTTATTAATGGCATTACTTAGTTTAAAAATACTGTAAGATAAAAGTGGTAACGGAATAAGTGTATAGAGGGTTAACTCTGGAGAGATCAAATACATTTGGATAATAACCACAATAAATGTAATTGAAGTGTTAATCCCATACATTACGGCCGGTCCTGTATACATACGAACCTTTGCGACATCTTCACTGATTCGGTTCATTAAATCTCCCGTTCGGTTTCGTTTATAAAATCCTTGAGATAATTTTTCGTATTGGGCGAAAATTTCGTTTTTTAAGTCAAATTCAATATGTCGAGACATTACAATTAAGCTTTGACGCATCAAGAAAGTGAAAATTCCCGAAGCAAGTGCAGCTGCAATAATCCACAGTAGATTCTCTAAGATTTGAGCATCAACTTCTTGTCGGGCTCCTATTCCGTTTTTGACATAGTCTTCTGCGATTTGCATCGAATCTCCAACCAATCGGGGAGTATAAAGAGCAAGAAACCTTGCTATGACTGTAATAAGCACTCCTCCGATAAAAAGATACTTATATTTATAAAAATATTTGTTTAAATGTCTTAATTCTTTCATTTATTCTTAAAAAAAAGGTTTTTTGCACTTTTTTTAAATATTGCGACTATAAAAATCACAAAATTATTAATGTATTATTTGTATATTAATAATTAAATCAAAATATTTTGTATAATCTTAAATTTAAAGGTAATTTTGTAACCCAATATATAATATCAATACATAAATATAATGACAATAACTACTGACCCTATTGAATTACAAAAAATGGCACCTGTGTTTGGGCAGGTTTCGTTTAATGATCACGAACAAATTGTGTTTTGTCACGACAAAGATACAGGATTAAAAGCAATAATCGGAATTCATAATACGGTTTTAGGACCTGCTTTAGGAGGAACCCGTATGTGGAAATACAATAATGAGTGGGAAGCTCTAAACGATGTACTGCGTCTGTCAAGAGGAATGACTTATAAATCGGCTATCTCAGGATTAAATCTAGGAGGAGGTAAAGCCGTTATCATCGGAGATGCTAAAGTGGATAAGACCCCAGAGATGATTGCCAAATTCGGAGAATTTGTACATTCATTAAGCGGAAGGTATATTACAGCCGAAGATGTAGGAACCACAACACCAGATATGGATTTAATTCGTGAGATTACTCCACACGTTACTGGAATTTCAGAAAGTAAAGGAGGTTCAGGAAATCCATCACCTGTTACCGGATTTGGAGTTTTTATGGGATTAAAAGCAGCTCATAATTTTGCCTTTGGTTCGGATAATCTTGAAGGAAAAAAAATAATGGTACAAGGAATAGGACACGTAGGTGAAACCCTAGTAAGTTACTTGACCAAAGAAGGTGCAAATGTTTTGATTGCTGATATAAATGAAGAAAGACTTCAAGAAGTGGCCACAAAATATGGAGCTACAATTTATAGAGGAAACGACTTGTATGCAGAAGAAGTTGATATTTATGCTCCATGTGCTTTAGGAGCTACTATCAATGACGAAACAGTGGCTAAAATTAAAGCTAAAGTAATTGCGGGAGCAGCAAACAATCAGTTGGCAAACGAAACTGTTCACGGGCAAATTCTGAAAGATAGAGGAATTGTATATGCACCAGATTTCTTGATTAATGCAGGTGGAATTATTAATGTTTACGGTGAAATTGTAGGTTATGGAAAAGAAGAAGCCTTAAAAAGAACCGAAAATATCTATAATACAACCCTTCAGACTTTGAACTTTGCAAAAGAAAACGACATCACTACGCACCAAGCAGCTTTTCAGGTAGCTCAACAACGTATTGATGCTAAAAAAGCAGAGACTAAATAATCAAAGCAATAGATACACAACAAAAAAATGCTACATAGTGAGTTTAGTAGCTAATAATTACTATTTTTGCAAAGCGAAAGAATTTTCTTTCGCTTTGTAATTTTATAACCTAGAAGTTCTTAAAAAGGTGTTAGTAAACAGAAGACATATCAGAATAAAAGTGATGCAATCCATTTATTCTATGCATCAAAGTAATTCAGATGCTATTGAAAAAGAAGAAAAATTTCTTTTCAATAGTATAGAAAATATCAACAACTTGTATCTTACCATTCTGTCTGCATTGGTAGAAATCCAAAAATTAGAAGTTGATTTTATAGAAAAATCCAAAAGGAAGCACCTAGCTACTCCGGAAGAATTGAATCCAAATACAAAATTTATTGATAATAAAGTGTTTCAGGTTCTGGCTGAAAGTAATTCGCTTTCGATGGCTTTAGAGGATAAAAAAATAAACAACTGGAAGCTCAATGACGACTATATTATTTTACTTTTAAATGATATAAAAGCCAGTGATATTTATAAAAATTATATGTCTTCAAAAACCAATTCGTTTGAAGAAGACCGCGATTTTTTGGTTGAGTTATTTACTCAGGTGATTGCTCCTAATGATAAATTATATGACTATTTAGAAGATTATAAGCTAACTTGGGTAGACGATATACCTTCGGTTAATACTAATATTCAAAAACAGTTAAAGAACCTGAAATCGGCTGATCAAGAGTTTAAAGTTTATAAACTCTATAAGGATGAAGATGATAAAGAATTTGCTAAACAAATTTTTAGAAAAACTATCCTGAACGAAAGTGTATTTGAAAAAGAATACATAGATAAAACCCCGAATTGGGATAAAGACCGGATAGCAGAAATTGATACCATTATCCTTAAAATGGCGATTTGTGAATTTTTGAGATTTCCGTCTATTCCGTTCAAAGTAACAATTAACGAATATTTAGAAATTGCCAAAGAATACTCTACTCCTAAAAGTAGTATCTTTATCAACGGAATTTTAGATAACTTGGTTAAAAAATACAATCAAGAAAATCGCCAACTAAAAACAGGGAGAGGATTAATGTAAGCTGAGATAATAGATTTTAGAATGTAAACTAAAACCATTAATTATAAATAATTAAAATCAAACAACTATGATGCGTAAAACAATTTTATTATTTGCTTTAGCAGTTGCTTTTACATCTTGCAAAGAAAGCGCTACAAACAAATTTAACGAAAGCACCTCAGAAGAAACCGTTGCGGCTCAGACCGGAATGCCAAAACTAACAGTAGATAATCAAGTTCACGATTTTGGTGATTTGAACCTTAATGATAGAGCTGAACACACATTTGTTATCAAAAACGAAGGAACTGCAGATTTAGTTATTCTTGAGGCTAGACCTTCTTGTGGTTGTACTGTGCCTGATAATTATACAAAAACTCCAATCAAACCAGGAGAGACAGGTATCGTTCCAATCGTGTTTAATGCAACAAGTGCAGGAGTACAAACCAAAACGGTTACTCTAACTACCAATACTGAAGCAGGTACTGAAATATTGACAATTAAAGCAAACGTAAAATCTTAAAACTAACTATATGGACGGAATGATGGCCTTTTTGCCCTACTTGCTAATTTTTGCAGTATTTTATTTTCTGATTATTATGCCTCAACAAAAGAGAGCTAAAAAAGAAAAACAATTCGAAAGCGATCTGAAAGTAGGAGACAGAATTATTACTAAAAGTGGAATTCATGGTAAAATTGCAGAACTTGCAGAAGATAGCGTGGTTATCGAAACCATGTCAGGAAAACTGAAAATGGAACGCTCTGCTATTTCAATGGAACTTTCAGCAAAATTAAACGCAAAGAAATAATCTTTTAGATTTAGATATAATACCTAAATGTCCGGTAAAGTTTTTAACTTTATCGGACATTTTTTTAAAATAATAAGATTGATGGAAGCAATTTGTGATTCTATACAACCATTTGGCTATCTTAATCGTCTTAATTAGTAAACCAAAGTCATGTGTAAAAGAATTACTTTATTATTATTACTTACAAGTTTTTTTTCTTTCTCCCAAATCAAAGGAAAAATAACTGATACGTACGGAAATCCGATTCCTTATGTGAGTGTTTTAATCGAAAATACATATATAGGAACTTCGTCTAACGAAAATGGAGACTATCATCTTGAAGTCGCAGAAGCTAAAAATTATGTGCTTGTTTTTAGAAGTTTGTCATTCAAAACCCAGAAAATATCAGTGGCGATAGAGTCTTTTCCGTTTGTTCAGAATGTCGTTTTAGAGGATGAAAGTTATTTTGTGGATGAAATTTTGATTTCAAGTGCTGAAAATCCTGCAATAGAAATCATAAAAAATGCAATCAAAAACAAGAAAATAAATTCCGATAAAAGCGATAAATACACAGCAGACTTTTATTCTAAAGGAATTTTTAGAGTCAAAGATTTACCGGATAAAATTTTTGGACAAAAACTCGACTTAGGTGGTATGGAAGCAGGGCTTGACTCCACTCGCTCAGGAATTTTATATTTATCCGAAACCATTTCGAAAATTACAGTTCAAAAACCCGATAAACTCAAAGAACATATCCTAGCTTCTAAAATAAGCGGAGATGACAGCGGATATAGCTTTAATACTGCTCAAGGAACCTATTACGACTTTTATGATAATTATATAGACTTTGGAGTGAATATGATTTCGCCTCTTGCAGACAACGCCTTTAGTTATTATGACTATAAACTAGACAACGCTTTTTATGACGAAAACCAAAATCTAATCAATAAAATACAAGTAATAGCAAAACGAGACAAAGACCCTGTATTTGAAGGTTTTATTTATATAATCGAAGGGAGTTATGCCATTTATGGAGTAGAATTCGATATAAAAGGCTATCGAATGAATCAACCTTTTTTGGATAATCTAAAACTTACACAAAATTTCGGATATAACAGACAAAATGATAAATGGACCAAAAACGTACAAACTTTTGATTTTGAAGCGGGTGCTTTCGGAATCAAATTCAACGGAAAATTTACGCACGTTTTCTCGAACTATGAGTTTGTGGATGCTTTCGAAAAAAAGACTTTTACCAAAGAAATAGTCTCGTTTGATAAAGAAGCCAACAAAAAAGACAATTTGTATTGGAATGATTTTCGTCCGATTCCTTTGACAGACGAAGAATTTGTGGATTATATAAAAAAAGACAGTATACAGACTCTTCGCAAATCAAAGGTGTATTTAGATTCGCTAGATAGGGAGAGTAATAAATTTGGAATAACCGATGTATTGTTGGGTTACACCTACAAGAATTCGTATAAAAAATGGAGTATTTCGTATGATGGAATCTCGGATATAATGTCCACTTCGTTCAATACGGTTCAGGGTTGGAACTTTAACTCGGGCATTCGTTATTTTAGAGATAATGAAGAAAAAGGCACATATACAAGTATCGGAACCCGATTTAATTATGGTTTGTCAGACGACAGGCTGCGTGTAAACGGTTGGTTTAATCATCGATTTAACCGATACAATGACGCTACGATTGCTATAAGTGGAGGAAGTAGAGTCAGCCAATTTAATGGTGATAATCCGATAAGTCCGTTTATAAATACGGTGAGTTCTTTGTTTTTTAAGGATAATTATATGAAGCTGTATAACGAAGAGTTTTTCCGATTAGCTTACGGACAAGAAGTGGTCAACGGATTGTATATGAGCGGTTCTTTAGAGTATTCTAACCGAAAAGCTTTGTTTAATACTACGGATTATGTGCTCTTAAAAAAAGACAAAGATTATCTGTCCAATAATCCTTTAATTCCAAATGATGATTCGGTTGCTGCTTTTGACAAACATCATATTTACAAAGCAAATATAGGGATGCGAATTCGCTTTGGACAAGAATATATTTCAAGACCAGATGCCAAGTGGAATTATCCGAATGGGGATTATCCAAGTTTATATATAAATTATCAGAAAGGATTCTCTGCAAGTGAAAGCGCGCTAAATTATGATTTATTGATGGCTCGAATTACCCACGACAAAACATTCGGAAATAAAGGGACATTGGGAGCGAACATCAAAGCGGGTAAGTTTTTTAATGCAGAAGATATTTCGTTTGTTGATTACAAACACTTTAATGGAAATCAAACTCACGTAGGAACGAGCAGTTGGTATCTCAATCAGTTTCATTTATTGCCTTATTATTCGCATAGTACCAATGACAGCTATTTAGAGATGCATTTCGAACATCATTTAAATGGATATTTAACAAACAGAATTCCGCTTTTTAATAAATTACAATGGAATTTAATTGTAGGCTATCACAATATTGCCATTCCTGATATTAAGCCGTATAACGAATTTTCGATAGGTTTGGACAATATTGGTTTCGGGAAATTTCGTTTGTTGCGCTTTGATTACGTAAGAGCCTATCACGGTTCGTCATTCGCTACAGACGGAATAATGATAGGACTGAAGTTTCTAGATATGTTATAAAAAAACAAATGGGACGAATATTTTATATCCGTCCCATTTGTTTTTTGATTTTATTTGCTTCATTTGTGGTTTTACACTGCAAAAAACGCTTCTAACTCTTTTAAGGTTTCTTCTGAGGTTTGAATATCCTTAACGATTTCTCCTTTGTTTAATGCTACAATTCGGTTCGAAACTTCAACTGTATGCGCTAAATCATGACTTGAAACTAATATAGTTATATCTGGATTATCGGCCAACTCTTTGATAATTCTTTTCAATCTGATTTGTGTAGTCGGATCGAGGTTTGCAAAAGGTTCGTCTAAGATAATAACTTCCGGATTTCCGATAAGTGCAGCAATGATTCCGACTTTCTTTTGATTTCCTTTTGATAAATCACGAAGGTATTTTTTGTTGTTCAGGATTTCATCGTTAAAAAAATCTTTATAACGATCTAAAAGTGCATCTACATCGGCTTTGTTTTGCCCTCTTAAATCTCCGATAAAATAAAAATATTCTTCAGGTGTGAGATATCCGATAAGGAAGCTTTCGTCAATAAATGCAGCTGTAAAAGGTTTCCAGTCTTCGCTTAAATGAACTTGAATTCCGTTGTTAGTAATACTTCCTGTAGTGGGTTGAATTAAATCCAATAACAAGCTGAAGAAAGTGGTTTTTCCTGCTCCGTTGTTTCCTACCAAGCCAAAGCTTTCTCCTTTTTTGATTTCTAATTGATTGATTTTTAAAACGGTAGTTCCGTTGTATTTTTTACTGAGATTATTTACCTGTATCATAGTGTTGTTTTTATAAATGGTAGTTTTTTAGTTTTCTTGTTCTTTAAATCCTGCAATCATTTCATATTTACGGGTTTTATAGGCTACTACGATTTTCTTCATCAATAGGTTTTTTGTGAGTAGTCCAAGAACTCCGATTATGGCAATTGTTGCAGTTGCTATTTGCCATTCAAAAATCCAATTGATAATGAGCCAGATTGCCATCGGAACCAGCAGTAACGGAAAGCCTAAAATCCATTGAGTTGCTCCGGTTCCTTGATAGTTCATAAATGGCGTTTTATCCATATCAATTCGTTTTTTGTTGAACGAACCTGCATACAAAATCAAAGGAATATTAATTCCCGCATTATATACAGCACAAGCCAAATGAATCAGTAAGATATTCACTCCGAAATATATATAAGGAGTGGTCAGTACGGCCATGATAACAATCGAAAAGTACATTAATCCTGCTTTAGACTCTAAGTATTGTTTCATCGAAACATTTTGAGACATCAACATCGAATAATAACTGCTATCCCAAGCAGGAATAAACTGTCCGAAGTTTATTACGAAAATTCCGGTAATGAAAATTCCAACAAAAACAGGCATTATACCCGATTCTAAAAAGATAGGTTGGGTATAAAAAAACAATCCGTAAGCTCCGAATAATAAGCACATCCAAATTGTTGATTTTGGCCTTTTATTTCTCCAAATCAGTTTTAAATCATTCTGTAAAAAGGGAGCAATCTCTCCGAATCGCTTGGTCCAAGATAAATTAGAGGTTTCTACCTCAGTAGATTTACCTTTGAGTGAAGCATCTAAATAAAAACTTGTTTTTAAATAATTAAAATTCCACACGTACAATCCGATGACCATCATTATAGGTACTAAGGCTAAAAACGGATTTTCGACTAAAAAATTCATTGCAGCCCCAATGAGTTCGCTAGTTCTATAAATCTCAAAATATTCTAGTCCTGCAAGTACAAGAATTATAATTATATAAGGTAAAAAAGCCTTAAGGTTATCGGTAAACTTCTTTTTAATCAGAAAGTTAGAGAAATTGATAACAAGTACTATTGACAACATAGCTGTCATCCATCCGATAATCTGGATTGTGCTATAGTCACCTTGTGTAATGCACCATATTCCAAACGGAATAATAGCAAGTGGTGCTAAGATGTTGTAGAACGAAAATATACTTTTAGTTAATACAAAATGAATGATGGTTTTTCGCTGGATGTTGTTAATCATCATGGGTTTGATGTTCATTACAGGAAGCGTTTGAAGAATAAAACGCATCAGTAATTCTAGTACAATCCAAATCGCAACAAAGTTATTTAATACATTCATTGGCTTTTGATCAGGGAAGAACTCTTTAAGGATAGGGTAGAGCGCAATTCCGAGAAACAAGAAGGAGCCCATAAAATATACGGCCAAAAAACCCATAAAGATTTTAAGACCAAGACTTTTTCCGAAGCTGGCAGAACGGATAAAAGCTTTCCACTCTAATTGTAAAAAATGTCTAAACATAAATTATTGAGGTTTGATTTAATCTATTGGTAAACAAAAAAACATTTTTGTTACACTATTTTTTAATAAAAATGTTTAGGGTGAATAGATTGTGCAATATCAAAAAAAAACAAAAGGGATAGAGTCTCTAAAATTAAAATTTTATATTTGTTAGATTAACAATAAAATACAAGTTATGCAAAACATTCCAAGTGTGGATTTACGTGATTTCCTATCGGGTGACTCGGTACGTAAACAAAAGTTTGTAAATGAAATCGGAAAAGCATACGAAGAAATTGGCTTTGTAGCATTAAAAGGTCATTTTCTTGATGATAAATTAGTGGATGAACTTTATACAGAGGTTCGTAATTTTTTCAACCTTCCTTTAGAAACTAAAACCAAATATGAGATTCCGGGAATTGGAGGTCAAAGAGGTTATGTTTCTTTTGGAAAAGAAAGTGCGAAAGGGAGAACCTCAGGAGATTTAAAAGAGTTTTGGCATTTCGGGCAATACCTATCCGAAGGTTCGAAATACGAATCAGAATATCCAGCAAATGTAACGGTAGAGGAGCTTCCGAAGTTTAACGAAGTAGGAAGGCAAGCGTATCAAATGCTAGAAAAAACGGGAGTTTATGTACTTCGAGCATTGGCACTTTATTTAGGATTAAACGAGTTTTATTTCGATGAGTATGTTAAAGACGGCAACAGTATTTTAAGACCTATACATTATCCTCCAATTACAGAAGAACCAAAAGATGCGGTTAGAGCTGCAGCTCATGGTGATATAAATTTAATTACGCTTTTAATGGGAGCACAAGGAAGAGGTCTTCAAGTACAAAATCATAAAGGAGAATGGATTGACGCAATTGCTCAAGACGATGAATTGGTGATTAATGTAGGAGATATGCTTTCAAGACACACGAATAATAAATTAAAATCTACTATTCATCAGGTTGTGAATCCTCCTCGAGAATTGTGGGGAACTTCTAGGTATTCTATTCCGTTTTTTATGCATCCGGTAAGCGAAATGAAACTGGATGTATTAGAGAATTGTATAGATGAGAACAATCCGAAGCAATACGATGATATTACGGCTGGAGAGTTTTTATACGAAAGATTAGTCGATTTAGGATTGATTAAAAAGTAAAAGAGAACGGAATGAAACTATCTAAGTCTTTGTTTAAAATTATCTTAGGATTATTGATGCTGATAAGTGTAAATTCTTGTATTCCTGATAATGAGAATAATTATGGAAAATGGGAGTTCTATCAGCTTAATGATTTAGATTCTGATAAGGTAATTAGTAAAGGAGAATTAGATTTTGGTTCTTCGTTTTATGTAAATCAGAATGGTTATTTTTTAATGAGTATAATCGGAATCAATGATGTTTTTTCTTTGACGGAGAACTCTACCGATAATATTACCTTTTTAGATCCTTACCATTCTGATTTTCATGCTCAAGTGCTGTATGGCAAGTGGAATAATGAGGATAAGAGAAAATTGAAATTAGAAGTAGAGAATTATAATTTTAAAACACCACTTGTTTTTGATATTAAAAAACTCAAAAACAAAGAATTTAATTTTACAATCAATACCTCGAAAGACAATAATTTTGTTTATCAGTACAAAAAAACAGAAGAAGATACAAAAAAATCAGAATTTGATTTTGTAAAAAAAGAATACAACAGTTGGAGAGTTCCAGCTAAAAGTTCAGAAACCGATGAGCAAATTAGAACTCGAGTTTTGCAAGCTATTGACTTTGCTGTAGTGTATATGAATTACCATAAGGAGCAAGGCTTATTGGCTGAGATTTCTTTTTTAGAACCTCTCCCTTTTTATTTTGCTGCAAACGGTTTTAGATTACAAGAAGATGCTGCATGGGAAAAACTATTCTACAATTGGCAAGAAGCAAACAAAAGTTACCGTATTTTAGCAGAAGCGTTTACTAAATTACAAGACAAACCTCAAAGGGAATTTGATGGGGATTCGGTAAAATTAATAACTTTTTTGTTTGAGGATTTAAAAGAAGCCTTGCAGTAAATAAGCCTTTCGAAATTCAGATATAATACTATCTATTAAAGCAGTTGATTGCGTAAAGATTGCTTATTTAGATGTATAATTGATTTCACTAAGGGTTAAAAAAAAAACTCTCAAGTTTCCTTGAGAGTTTTTGTGGGCGATGAGGGATTCGAACCCCCGACCCTCTGGGTGTAAACCAGATGCTCTGAACCAACTGAGCTAATCGCCCGATTTATTGCTTGATTGCGAGTGCAAATATACAACAGGTTTTTGATTCTGCAAGACTTTTCTTTCTTTTTTTATGTAAATTGATGAAATATTTTTTTAATGAAATATAACTCTGTGAAATCCTGAATATTACAGATAGGTGGCAGATACACTAAAAAAATATAAAATTAACTTTTTATGTTTATAATCTGTTTTTTCGAGCTTTATTGACCTGAGCGTGTATTTAGAAGTCGAGAGTTTAAGGAAGGTTACGTTATAGATTTGGATAACTAATATGCCGGTGGTGTCAAATTATTTCCTAAATTATCGTAAAATTCATTGGCAAAAATCTATCTTTGCAAGTCAATAAAAAACATCCGTAATAACAATGAAAATATCATACAACTGGCTTAAACAGTTTATTAAAACCAATAAGACTTCAGAAGAAATCTCTGTGCTTTTGACCGATTTAGGATTAGAGGTTGAAGGAATCGAACAATTTGAATCAGTAAAAGGTGGTTTAAAAGGAGTTGTTGTAGGGCTTGTTCTTACTTGCGAAAAACACCCGAATGCAGATAAACTCAAAATTACAACAGTTGATATAGGAGAAGAAAAACCACTTCAAATAGTGTGTGGAGCACCTAATGTAGCTCAAGGTCAAAAGGTAGCAGTAGCTACTATAGGTACAACATTGTATGATAAAGAAGGAAATGCATTTCAAATCAAAAAAGGTAAGATAAGAGGAGAAGATAGCTTTGGAATGATATGCTCAGAAGATGAGTTAGGATTAGGAACTTCGAGTGATGGAATTTTGGTTTTAGACGACAAAACCAAAATAGGAACTCCGGTAAGTAAGATTTTTGACATCGAAAGCGACGAAGTGTTTGAAATCGGACTTACTCCAAACCGTGCCGATGCAATGAGTCATTGGGGAGTAGCACGAGATATAAAAGCTGGTTTGCAACAAGCAGAAAGTGTTCATTCAGAGCTTATTACTCCATCAATAAGTAGCTTTAGAGTTGATAAACGAACCTTGAAGATAGATGTAGATGTAATAGATGCTAAACTTTGTCCGAGGTATTGCGGAATTACTATTTCGGGTGTAACAGTTAAAGAATCTCCTGAATGGTTAAAAAATCGATTAAAAGCAATCGGACTTACTCCTAAAAATAATATAGTCGATGTTACTAATTACGTATTACACGAATTAGGTCAACCGCTACACGCTTTTGATGCGTCTAAAATCAAAGGAAATAAGATAATTGTAAAAACAGCTGTTGAAGGAACAAAATTCATCACGCTTGACGAAGTAGAACGTACATTAAGTGCTGAGGATTTGATGATTTATAATGACGAAGTTCCGATGGCTATAGCGGGTGTTATGGGAGGAAAGAATTCGGCTGTGTCAGAATCTACATCCAATATATTCTTAGAAAGTGCCTATTTTGACGCAATTACAGTCAGAAAATCAGCAAAAAGACATGCGATAAACTCTGATGCTTCCTTCCGTTTTGAAAGAGGAATTGATCCTACTATTACAGAATACGCTTTGAAAAGAGCTGCTATACTTATTAAAGAGCTAGCAGGTGGAGAAATTACTTCAGACACAACCGATTTGTATCCTAAAAAAATAGAAGGACATCAAGTATTTCTGAATTTTGAAACCCTCAATAAAATTGTCGGACAAACAATTCCTCAAGAAACTATCAAAAATATATTGACTTCTTTAGAAATAAAAATTGGTAGTATCTCTGATGTAGGTCTAGGGCTTACGATTCCTCCGTATAGAGTAGATGTTCAGCGAGAAATTGATGTAGTTGAGGATATATTGAGAGTTTATGGCTATAATAATATTGATTTTTCAGGAAAATTAAGTGCTTCGGTAGCCTATTCGTCTCGAACAGAAGAATATAAGCTTCAGAATATTATTGCAGAGCTTCTTACCTCAAACGGATTTAACGAAATAATGTCTAATTCGTTGACAACTCCCGAGTATGTCAAATTATCCGAACAATTATCCGAAGAACAAAATGTAACTATTCTCAATCCGTTGAGTAGCGATTTGTCAGTTATGAGACAATCATTGTTGTTTAACGGGCTTGAAGCTGTTTCATACAATATCAATCGAAAAAATGCAGATTTAAAACTGTACGAATTCGGAAATATTTATAGAAAACAAGCCGGTAATTATACCGAAAATAAACACTTAGCTATTTTTATCACAGGAGATAGAAATGCAGAAAGTTGGATAGAAAAAAGTAAAAAATCAGATTTCTTTTTATTGAAATCATACATAATGCTTGTTTTTAATAGATTAGGAATCAAGGGTGTCCGCACTGCTACGCTTACAGATGATGTTTTTTCAGAAGGAATTTCGTTAGTAAGAGGCAATGAGGTTTTGGCAGAACTAGGAATAATAAAGAAAAATATTTTAAAACATTTTGACATCAAACACGAAGTGCTGTATGCTGATGTAAAATGGGGAAGTATCATCAAATTGGTTACAGATAAAATAAAATTTACCGAGATTGCTAAATATCCTGAAGTAAGACGCGATTTGGCTTTGCTTTTAGACGAAAACGTTACGTTTGAAGACATCTATCAAATAGCAGAACAAACAGACAAAAAACTCGTTAAAGAAATCGACTTATTTGATGTGTATCAAGGAGATAAATTACCTCAAGGGAAAAAATCGTATGCGGTAAGTTTTATCATTCAGGACCAAGAAAAAACCTTGACAGAGGATCAAATAGAAAAAACCATGTCTAAAATTGTGACGAATCTGACCGAAAAACTAGGAGCAATCTTAAGATAATACGGATTTTTAACATTCAGAATTATTAATACGGTTAGATTTTTGATGTAAATACACGTAATAATCTTGCGAGTTATCGTCTGATGTGTCAAAACAAAATAGTTTAAAAATGAAAAAAGCAATATTGGCAGGTGGATGTTTTTGGTGTACGGAAAGTATCTTTTCAGAATTAGAAGGCGTAGAAGCTGTAACTTCTGGATACATCGGTGGAAACCTCGAAAACCCAACCTACGAGCAAGTTTGTGAAGGAACAACCGGACATGCAGAAGCTGTCGAAATTGTTTTTGACCCAAACAAGATTTCATATAACGAACTGTTAGAGATATTTTTTGCAACCCACGATCCAACTACCCTCAATCGACAAGGCGGAGATATTGGAACCCAATATAGAAGTGAGGTTTTCTATCTTTCTTTAGAGCAAAAACAACAAGCAGAAGAATTTATACAACTGCTCGAAAGCCAAAAAATATTCGACAACCCTATTGTGACAAAGGTTTCTGAAGCTACTGTCTTTTACAAAGCAGAAGAATATCATAAACAGTACCTGAAAAACAATCCTCAGAATCCTTACTGTCAGGCAGTTGTTAACCCTAAGCTTCAGAAGTTTAAACAGACTTTTGCAAGGAAACTCAAAAAATAAGACCTGAGTTTTGGCATTAAAATTGCTAAAATTGCACAGTAACTTTTAGTAAATAAGATGGAAAAGCAACTTCCTATTGAAGCAAAATCAAACAAAAAAACACAAAAACTCGTGTTGAGTATTGTGTTTGATTTGCTTGGTATGGCTACTTTTGTAATACCTGTGTTAGGCGAAACATTTGACGTGATTTGGGCTCCAATAGCAGGTTTTCTCCTTAATCGAATGTATAAAGGAACAGTGGGTAAAGTTGGGGGAATTATCGTTTTTATCGAAGAGTTGATGCCCGGATTAGACATCATTCCTACTTTTACTCTTACTTGGATTTATACTTATTATTTTAGTAAAAAAGACAAGCAAGACTGAAAATAGATTTAATATTAACTCGATAGTTATTACAATCTTTTCTTTGTAAATTTGTTCTTCAACTCATAAATTTCGAAATCTTAAATTTCGCACTCCATATATAAATGAATTTCCAAGTCGTATCTGATTACAAACCTACAGGAGACCAACCTCAAGCTATTCAAAAATTAAGTCAAGGCATTTTTGACGGAGAAAAATACCAAACGCTTTTAGGAGTAACAGGTTCGGGAAAGACCTTCACGGTTGCTAATGTCATTGAGCAAGTGCAACGACCGACATTAGTGTTGGCTCACAATAAGACTTTGGCTGCACAGCTTTATGCGGAATTCAAAAACTTCTTTCCGAATAACGCTGTTGAATATTTTGTTTCGTATTATGATTACTACCAACCCGAAGCCTATATTCCGGTAACGGGAACTTATATCGAAAAGGATTTATCAATTAACGAAGAGTTAGAGAAAATGCGTTTGAGTACAACCTCTGCTCTGTTGTCAGGAAGACGTGATGTATTAGTGGTGGCCTCAGTTTCTTGTTTGTATGGAATCGGAAACCCCATTGAGTTTCAGAAAAATGTAATCGAACTTGTGGTGGATCAAACCATTTCGAGAACAAAACTTTTACAGCGATTGGTTCAGAGCCTATATTCGAGAACTGAAGCAGATTTTACACCCGGAAACTTTCGGATTAAAGGAGATACCGTTGAGGTTTTTCCGGCTTATTCAGATGAAGCGTTTCGAATTCATTTTTTTGGAGATGATATTGAAGAAATAGAGACATTTGACCCAAAATCGAGCCTGAAAATTGATAAACGAGAACGCATCACTATTTATCCTGCCAATATGTTTGTGACTTCTCCGGATATACTCAAAGAAGCAATCTGGGAGATTCAGCAAGATATGGTAAAACAAGTTGAATATTTTAAATCTATCGGAAAGCACCTCGAAGCTAAGCGTTTAGAAGAGCGTACAAACTTTGATTTGGAAATGATTCGAGAATTGGGATATTGCTCAGGAATTGAGAATTACTCACGATATTTAGACAGACGGGCTCCCGGAACTCGTCCGTTTTGTTTATTGGATTATTTTCCGAAAGATTATTTAATGGTGGTAGACGAATCGCATGTGACCATTTCGCAAGTTCATGCTATGTACGGTGGTGACCGCTCTAGAAAAGAAAACTTGGTAGAATATGGTTTTAGGCTTCCTGCAGCTATGGATAATCGACCTTTGAAGTTTGAGGAATTTGAAGCCATGCAAAATCAAGTTTTGTATGTCAGTGCTACTCCGGCTGATTATGAACTCGAAAAATCGGGAGGTGTGTATGTGGAGCAAATCATTCGTCCGACAGGACTTTTAGACCCGATTATTGAAGTGCGTCCGAGTGAAAATCAAATTGATGATTTGATTGAAGAAATTCATGTAAGAGCAGAAGCCGACGAACGAGTTTTGGTGACTACTTTGACCAAAAGAATGGCAGAAGAACTTACCAAGTATTTAACAAAGGTAGGAATTCGATGTCGTTATGTGCATTCGGATATTGATACGCTTGAGCGGGTGGAAATTATGCAGGATTTACGTAAAGGACTCTTTGATGTTTTGATTGGAGTAAATCTTTTGAGAGAAGGCTTGGACTTGCCCGAAGTTTCTTTAGTGGCGATTATTGATGCGGATAAAGAAGGATTTTTGAGAAGCCATCGTTCGCTTACCCAAACCGTAGGTCGTGCTGCACGTAACGTAAACGGAAAAGCAATTATGTATGCTGATAAAATCACAAACAGTATGCAAAAAACGATTGACGAAACAAATTATCGAAGAACTAAACAAACTACTTATAATCGCACTTATAATGTAGTACCAAAACCACTTAATAAATCTATCGAAAATCCGTTGGTGCAAAGTCCGATTACTTCCTTTCATTACGATATAAAAGCAATCAACCAAACAGAAGATTTGTCTTTGCTTTCTAAAACAGAAATCGAAAAACGAATTCGAGAAAAACGAAAAGCAATGGAAAAGGCGGCTAAAGATTTAGACTTTATCCAAGCAGCCAAACTCCGAGATGAGATTAAGGCTTTACAAGAGTTGTAAAAACACTATAATTTTTATTGTTCTTTGTTCTTGTGCTTGTTTATTTCGTCTTGTAGTCTTCGTCCTAATTGTTGTTCTTTTTCCATAGCTCTACGCTTATAGTCTGCGTATTCTTCTTCTACTTTTGTGAGGTTATCTACAGCAATTCTAGCTTCGGATTTAGCACTCTTGAATTTCATTATAAAAAAGAACAATAGCAATCCTAAAAAGATAAAAACTCCAAGAATTATCATGTTAAACAGATTGTTGTCAAGTCGTATTCCGAAAAAAGAAACACTTTCTTTCTCTTCGTTGACCTTTAAATAATCTTCTTTGAGGCTAGTGAGCTGTGTGCTAAGGTTATCACGTTCTTGAATTTCTGAACTTAACTTAGAATTGAGCGTATTGATTTCGTTTTTATAAACTCTTATCGAATCAAGACTGCTTTTTTTGAGGTGTTCAAAGTTTTTTTTAGAAACTACTTTGTAGATTTCGTAATTATTTGATCTTTTGTAGATATAATCAAACTGTTGTTCTAAGGTTCCATTTAAGTTTTCTGATGGTTGTATTTCTGAGTCTTGAGCAGAAACCGTTAATGTCAAACCTGATAATAGAGCAATATATAATGCATTAATTAATCTCATAGTAGAAACTTTTTATGATAAATTGAAATGAAAAAAAAACCTGCAATTGTCAAATTTACAGGTTTTTATTATTAATGCAAATATTTTTCTATTTATTCATATTTTGCATTTCATACAAAAAAGTATCTATATCTACTTTGTTGTCTATAAGTTTAAGAGCTTTATCAACAATGTAATCTACGTTAGAAGGTGTGAAACCAAGGGCTACTCCAAAACGAATAAGCACTTCTTTTTGTTTTTCTTCTAATCCGTCATCTAAACGAACCATACGTGCCAAATCATATAATCGTTCTAGTCGATTGATATACAAATACGGAGGATTTATAGGATATTTGGTAGGATGAGCTAAAATATCTTTATAATCTTCGTCTAAAATCTCTAATTGTGTGGCTAATTTATCCAAAAAACGTTGTTCTTTGTCACTGATTTCTCCGTCCGAAAGAGCAACGCGAACAATAGCAGAAAAATGACTCTTATTTCTGTCTTTAAATTCGGTATCGAATAACTCTGAAAATGACATATATTATTAGGTTTTATAGTGAATAACAAATATAAGCATTATTTATTTTTTTCACAGCAATACAGCGCTGTTTTCTAACTTATTTCGAAAACTATTAACACATAACTATCCTAAAAATATTATATTTGCTATCTTAATGCGATTAGATAAAAATGACTGCCGAAAAACAGAATAAATACGATAAAGCCTACCTGAAGATAGCAAGAGAATGGGCACAGCTTTCGTATTGTAACCGAAAAAAAGTAGGAGCTATAATCGTGAAGGATAGAATGATTATCTCAGACGGATATAACGGAACACCTTCAGGGTTTGAAAATTGCTGTGAGGATGAAGAAGGCTACACTAAATGGTATGTGTTGCATGCAGAAGCAAATGCGATTCTAAAAGTTGCCCGTTCGACACAAACCTGCGATGGTGCAACGCTTTATATTACGCTCTCTCCCTGCAAAGAATGTAGTAAACTAATCCATCAATCAGGTATTAAAAGAGTAGTTTATCACAAGGATTATAAAGATATTTCTGGAATAGATTTCCTGAAAAAAGCTGGTGTGCAAGTAGATTTCATTCCAAATTTAGACTAAAACATTGAAAATTAAACCGATATACATTCCTGTTATTATAGCTTTTATATTAGCTATCGGAATACTTGTGGGTAGCCTTTTAGACTTTTCTTCAAAAGTTACTGTTTTTAGCTCAAAAGCAAATTCCAGAGATAAAATTGATCGTTTGATTTATTTTATTGAAAATGAATATGTTGAAGATGTAGATACAGACTCTATTATCGATAATACGGTAAATGGGATTCTAGCGCAGCTCGATCCTCATTCGGTTTATATCGGAAAAGAAGAATTTGAATATGTTGAAGAAAGCATGAGAGGAAATTTTGTCGGAATAGGAATTAATTTCTATATGTACAAAGATACCCTTACTGTTATCCGAACTATTGAAAATGGACCGTCCGAAAAAGCAGGTTTAAGAGCAGGTGATAGAATTCTTCTGGCAGACAACGATACCATTTACGGAAAAGATTTTTCTTCAGATGCTATTATTGCCAAGTTGAGAGGCGAGAAAAAGTCAAAGCTAAACGTAGAGGTTTTTCGAAAAGCAGATAATAAAAAATATGATTTTACTATTGTTCGAGATGTAATTCCACTGAAAAGTGTAGATATTTCGTTGAAATTAGACGAAAATACAGGTTATATCAAAGTCAATCGATTTGCAGAAACTACAGCAAGAGAATTTAATAAGGCTCTCTCGGAGTTGGTAGAACAAAATGTAAAAACGCTAATCTTGGATTTACGAGATAACGGAGGAGGTTATGTGGATGCAGCTATTGCAATGGCAGATGAGTTCCTAAAACAAGATGAACTTATTGTGGTTACTAAAGATAAAAAAGGGAACGAAGATAAATCATTTGCGACCAAAAAAGGGCTTTTTGAAGAAGGAGAATTATTTGTACTAATCAATGAAAATTCAGCATCATCAAGCGAAATCTTAGCAGGAGCGATTCAGGATAATGACAGAGGTACCATTGTCGGGCAACTCTCTTACGGAAAAGGATTGGTTCAACGCGAAATGCCTTTAGGAGATGGCTCGATGATTCGTCTGACAGTAGCTCAATATTACACTCCTACCGGACGATCCATCCAAAAGCCTTACAAAAACATTTCAGAAGAAGAATATTATCATGAGTTTTTAAGAGAAAAAAACGAGTATAAACCCAATGATAGCCTAAAGTTTATTACTAAAGGCGGAAAAGTAGTTTACGGAGGAGGTGGAATTTATCCTGATATTCTCTCGGATGAGAATGATGACCATCATTCGGTTGTGTTTATGATGAATTCAACCTTGTCGAGTAATTTTGTCTTCGAAATCATCGATCAAAAAAGAATTGAATTCTTACAAATGAATGAAACAGAAATCCGCAATCATTTGATAGAGAAAGAGTTTTATTTTAATGAGTTTAAAAGCTATCTTACGGATAAAAGTATTTTTCTGCCGTTAGAAAAAAATAGGTCAAGTATTGAAAGATATCTTAAAGCAGAATTTATACGTCAATTGTTTTCAGAAGAAGATTATTACAGAGTTCTTTTAGAAGACGATATGATGATTAAAAAAATAATTAGTAGTTAATAAGTTTAAGTGTAAAAATATAAAAATGAAATACGCAAAAAACATTTTAGAAACAATCGGAAATACACCGCTTGTAAAAATCAACAAAATTACAGCCGAAATACCTGCTTTGGTGTTGGCAAAAGTAGAAACCTTTAATCCGGGAAATTCCGTAAAAGACAGAATGGCAATCAAAATGATTGAAGATGCCGAAAAGGATGGAAGACTTAAACCAGGAGGAACTATAATCGAAGGAACTTCAGGAAATACCGGAATGGGATTGGCTCTAGGAGCAATTGTAAAAGGATATAAACTTATTTGTGTTATTTCGGATAAACAATCCAAAGAAAAAATGGATATCCTGAAAGCTGTGGGAGCAGAAGTTATTGTTTGCCCAACTAACGTAGAACCGGATGACCCTCGTTCGTATTATTCTGTCTCTAGAAGATTAGCCGAAGAAACTCCAAATTCGTGGTATGTAAACCAATATGACAACCCATCAAATGCCATAGCACATTACGAACAAACCGGACCGGAAATTTGGGAACAAACCGAAGGGAAAATCACTCACTTTGTAGTAGGAGTAGGAACCGGAGGAACGATTTCTGGAATCGGAAAATACCTAAAAGAAAAAAATCCAAATATCAAGATATGGGGAATCGATACGTATGGTTCGGTGTTTAAAAAATATCACGAAACCGGAATTTTTGACGAGAACGAAATTTATCCTTACGTAACCGAAGGAATCGGAGAAGATATTTTACCAGAAAATGTAGATTTCTCACTCATTGACGGATTCGAAAAAGTTACCGATAAGGATGCAGCAATTTATCAAAGAAGACTGGCCTTAGAAGAAGGAATTTTTGTCGGAAATTCGGCCGGTTCTGCCATCAAAGGAGTCTTACAACTCAAAGAACACTTTAAACCCGAAGATGTGGTAGTTGTGCTTTTCCACGACTCAGGAAGCCGATATGTCGGAAAAATGTTCAATGATGATTGGATGAGAGAAAAAGGATGGTTATAAAAAAATAAAGTTTTAAATAGTAAGGTGAAATAATCAATCAATGAAAAGCAAAAAAATAAATGATTTGAGTGCTTTAGGGGGTTTTGTGTTTTCTACAAACAAAGATTTTGATTTTTCGGAAAACCAAGAAGTTGTTGAAACACCCGAAAACAACAAACAATATCTCGAAGCTCATTTAGACAAAAAAAATAGAGCCGGAAAGATAGCAACCATAATCAAAGGGTTTGAAGGAACAGACCAAGACTTAAAAGAATTGGCAAAAAAAATAAAAACCCTATGTGGAGTGGGAGGAAGTCAAAAAGATGGAGAGATTATTATTCAAGGAAACTTTAGAGATAAGATTATGGAGTTTCTTAAAAAAGAAGGCTATAACGTCAAAAGAGTAGGAGGATGAGAATAGAAGATTTGTTTTTTTGGGGAATCATCATCGTCAATATTCTTGTAAGTTATAAAGGATTTAACAACTACGGTTTTTTTCGTAAATATGAATTTCATATCGGAAACATATTAAAAGGAGAAAAGTATCGAATGTTATCATCAGCTTTTTTGCATGCAGATATGATGCATTTGCTTTTTAATATGCTTACGTTTTACTTTTTTGCTCCTTGGGTGATAGGAACCTTAGGTAATTGGCCGTTTTTACTCATATATTTCGGAAGTCTTTTTTTAGGGAATTTCTTAACGCTATACTTAGAAAAAGACAATTATAATTATCGAGCTGTAGGAGCTTCGGGCGCTGTAACAGGAGTTATATACAGTGCAATTTTATTTAATCCGGACGCTAAACTATATCTGTTTTTTGCTATACCAATTCCTGCTTATTTATTCGGAATCGGATATTTGTTGTATTCGATTTACGGAATGAAAACCAAAAATGATAACATCGGACATACCGCTCACTTCGGAGGAGCTATCGGAGGTTATTTCATCACATTGTTTTTGGTTCCGCAACTTATTTGGGTGAATACAAAAATGGTTATTTTATTAGCTATTCCGATTGTAGTTTTGTTTTATCTGATGAAAAATAAAAAGATTTAAGATGAAAGTAATAGCTGTAATTCCTGCACGTTACGCTTCTACACGTTTTCCGGCTAAACTTATGCAAGATTTAGCGGGTAAAACAGTTATCCGTAGAACCTACGAAAGCGCTGTATCCACACAACTTTTTGATGATGTTTTTGTGGTTACAGATTCTGATTTAATCTATGATGAAATTACTCAAAACGGAGGAAATGCCATAATGAGTAAAAAAGAACATGAATCGGGAAGTGATAGAATAGCAGAAGCAGTCGAAAATTTGGATGTAGATATCGTGGTAAATGTGCAAGGCGATGAGCCTTTTATTGATAAAGAATCACTTGAAAAAATTATCGAACTCTATAAAAACGATATCAATAAAGAAATTGATTTGGCTTCACTGATGCGAGAAATAACAGACGAAAAAGCCATTCAGAATCCGAATATTGTAAAAGTGATTACAGATCAATTTGGTTTTGCTTTGTACTTTTCGCGTTCTGTAATTCCGTTTCCTAGAGAAAAAAATGTAGGAGTGAGGTATTTTCAGCACATCGGAGTTTATGCATTCCGAAAACAAGCTTTAATGGATTTTTATTCCTTACCGATGAAGTCATTAGAAGCTTCAGAAAAGCTAGAGCAATTACGTTATTTAGAATACGGTAAAAAAATCAGAATGATAGAAACCACTCATATTGGAGTAGGAATTGACACACCCGAGGATTTAGATAGGGCAAGAAAATTATTTAAATGATTTTTTTGAATAAATATTTGCTTTGAACAATTAAAGTAGTACATTTGCAGTCCGATTCAGAAATCGGGGTGTAGCGTAGCCCGGTTATCGCGCCTGGTTTGGGACCAGGAGGTCGCAGGTTCGAATCCTGCCACCCCGACCAAAAAGTCCGATTGTGAAAACAATCGGACTTTTTTTGTTTGTCAGAAAAGACTAACCTCCTATATGTGTATCGCAAACTCTTAACTTTAGAGTCAAGAACTTTGGTTGGTCTTTTATTTTATTGAAAATAGTTATGATACTCCTTATACGAATGTTGGAGCTGTAATACTATTTCATTTGCTTTGCCCGCATCAGTTTCCTGCTCTAATTTTTTAACCGTTTCGAGGTGGGGATGCAACCATTTATGCAATTCATCATGACTTTGCCCTTTCATCGTACAACTTTTTATAAGCTGATTGTTTTGTTCTTTAAGTTGTTCGGCAAGGGTTTTATAATCCGACAGGCCTGTCACTAGATAATTGTTGACCAATTCTTCACCTTTTAAAACATGAATTTTCATCTCTTCGTTAACTAGCCATTTTCCCCCATTATCCAGTTCAATAGCCTTCTGATCTTCGTGATGATGATGTTCTGTGCGTACTTCTTCTTCAGCCGAAGTTATTTTCTTTTCCGCATTGTTACAGCTCCAAAAAAGCAAAACACCGATGCTTAATACAATTGTTTTTTTCATGTGGTTAATTTTATTTGTTTGAATAAATTTTGTTTTTTTTCCCATTCGGTTTTTAGAATCTGATGTATGTTCAAGCCTTTTATCCTAGTCGAAAATG
>Ga0209075_1000677_pt1 | contig 33009 bp, 22 predicted proteins | sample Stecom2011_FD_187523 | JGI IMG/M metagenome (GOLD analysis project Ga0209075, IMG submission 187523) | Agricultural soil microbial communities from Utah to study Nitrogen management - Steer compost 2011 (SPAdes) (version 2) | ecosystem: Environmental > Terrestrial > Soil > Agricultural land...
GTGCTTCGGTAGGTCGGTGGACAATAACAATTGTTTCTGTTGTTTGAACTCCACAAGCGCTATTCACCCTCAACTGAATGGTGTGATTAACAGGAGTATTTCCAGGTGTTTCTGTAAAGTTGATTGGGCCAATGTTGGTGCTGTTTCCAATATAAGCTCCATCAATTCGCCACTGGTAGGTCAAGTTTGCCCCCGTAGAATTGTTTTGAAACGAGACGTCCATTGGAGAACATCCTTCTATTGGGTCGAGTGGAATGATGTCTGCAACAGTAAGTGGATGTACAATAACGGTTCTTATCATGGTGTCATTTCCACAATATCCTTTTGCAATTAGTCGAACATCATAAGTTCCGGGAGTTGCATAATTAATAGTATGCGGACCAACTGCAGTGCTTGTACTTCCATCCCCAAAATCCCATTCGTAGGTAAGGTTTTCACCTAAACTTTGGTTGGTATAGGTGAAATCTCCGCCTAAACAAACTGTAGTAGATGAAGTGGAAAACTGCGCTCTTGTCGGACGATGAATAATAATTGGTTGAGTGACAGTTGTGCTTCCACAAGCATTTAACACCCTTAATGTAACGTTTTGTGTTACTGGTGAATTACCAGGTGGGTAGGTATAAGTGAATGGTCCATAAGTAGGTCCATAACTAAACCCGAACCCTGTTCTACTCCATCTGTATTGTGTGATATTTCCTGTGGAAGTATTGTTGATGTCTACGGTTAAAGGAGAACAACCTTCATCAGGTAACAAATCAAATGAAGCCAAAGGAATTGTATCTAAAGCAATTGTTTGGGTAAGTGTTGAGTCTCCACATGCATTACTAGCGGTTAAAGAAACGGTGTATACGCCGGCTGTGTCGTAAGCTTGAATTGGAGGAGTAACGGTTGTGTTGTAGGTATTTCCATTGCCCATATCCCATGTAAAAGCATTGGCAGGAGAAGCGCCAGTAGTACTGTTTGTAAAGCCTATGGCCGCAGGAGCACAGCCTGTATTGCCCGTTAATGCGAAATTGACTTGCGGTTTGTCGACAACAACGATTGTACCAATGGTTGTATTAGCAGTGTTACAACTGTTAGAAGCTGAAAGTGAAATAGAATAATTCCCTGCTTGTGTATAAATGTGATTAGGAGGAGTTATTGTGGTTGATGTATAGGGTGCAGACCCATCTCCAAAATCCCAAACAAAGCTATTGGCATTTATAGAGTTATTGGTAAGTGTACTTAAAGTTAACGGTACACATCCGCTATATTCTGTAACATCTAGTACAAGTGAAGCCGATACAAATTTTTCAAAAACTACAGAAACAGTTTCTGTTATTGTACACCCATTTAAACCAGTTGCAGTCATTATAACAGGGAAAGTTCCAAAGGTGGTATATAAATGTGAAGGGTTTGGGTCAGTACTGGTATTTCCATCTCCGAAATTCCATGTGTAACTTGCTGCACCTGTTGTGTTGTTTAAGAAGCTAACGGTTTGACTCGTTGTTGGGTTTCCTGGTAAAAGACAGTTTATGAGATTTCCATCCCCATCATCTCCTATAATTCCACTGTTTAATGGAATGTTCAATGCGTTTACTGTGGTGGAATAGCTATTGGTACAGCCAGCTCCATTGTTAACGGTAAGGATAACTGTATAGTTTCCCCCGCTTGTGAAAGAATGATTTGGATTTTCAGAATTTGATGTGTTTCCATCTCCGAAATTCCAGTTATACGTTGTTGCTGCTACAGTGTTTGTAGAAGTATTGTTGAATGATATTGTTGTTCCTGCGCATTCTCCATCTGGAGAAATGGTAAATGATGAAACGGGAACAGGGAGGACTTCAACTTGAAGAGAAAATGATTCCGTGCATGGAATTGTGTCTGTTCCAACAAGCTCTATGGTGTAATTTCCTACAGTAGTTAGATTAATATTTGGAGGTGCGCTTAATCCATTTGTTGATGAAACTAGACTCCCATTTAAAAACCAATCATAAGTTGAAACAGTATTGTTTATGCCTGAAGAAGTATTGGTTAATATTACTGAATGTATTCCAGATCCACAGAATTGATTTTGATTTACAGTGAATTGAGTATTTAGGTCTGTACATTGAGAGTATATAGACTGCGTCAAAAAAATTACGGTGAGTAATGCTAAAAATCTAATCATATTTACTGATTACTAAAAAACCAACTTACTCCAAGGTGTTAAATAAATAACGATTCGTTTGAATATAGAAGCTCTACTTTTCCTTGGTTTAATTTTCGCTTTAGAATAAGTTCAAACGACTTTTAACGATGATACGTTGCTTTGTTTGAAGAAAATATTTGCTTGTAAATGGCTTGCGATTGTTAATGGATTGTATATGAGAAGTCTGATCGAAATAAAGCCGTCAATAAATTTTTGAATACTAATATCGACTCATTGGTAGGTAAAGTGTGGTGGCTTTTTGATGAAATCTAATTTATCTTTTTACAAATGAATTGTATAATTAACTGTTGAAGTAATTCAGAAGCAATTTTGTTTTTGCTAATCCAACCACTTCAGTCAACTCTTTTTCACTTGCTGCTTTGATATTGGAAACAGTTTTAAAATGTTTCATCAATTCTTCTTGTGTTTTTTCACCAATACCTTTAATTTGGGTTAATTCGGAAACTAGTGCAGATTTACTTCTTCTGTTTCTATGGTGTTCTATTCCAAATCTATGTGCTTCGTTTCGCATGTGTTGAATTACCTTCAGACTTTCACTTTTTTTATCAATATAAAGTGGAATACTGTCTCCTGGAAAAAAGATTTCTTCTAATCTTTTCGCAATCCCCACAATTGGAATCTTTCCCCGTAAACCAAGTTTTTCTAATGCATCTAGTCCAGCACTTAATTGCCCTTTTCCTCCATCAACAATTACAAGTTGCGGCAAGTCCTGTTCCTCTTCTACTAATCTTTTGTAGCGTCGATAAACAGCTTCACGCATCGATTCGTAATCATCAGGGCCTTCAACTGTTTTGATAATAAAATGGCGGTAATCTTTTTTACTTGGTCGCCCATTTTTAAAAACCACACATGCCGAAACAGGATGGGTTCCTTGAATATTTGAATTGTCAAAACACTCCATATGAACAGGTAATTCTTTTAAACGGAAATCAGCTTGAATTTTCTTAAGCAATCGCTCTGTTTTGATCTCTGGGTTTTTTAAGGATTCCTGTTTTTGTTGCTGAAGCTTAAAATATTTTGCGTTACGTTGTGAAAGATCGAGCAACTGCTTCTTATCACCTCGTTGTGGAGTGAAAAATGTCAACCCTTCCACTTTGAAGTCTTTAGCATTTTCGATGATGATTTCTGTTGATTGACTGTTGAATTTTTCACGCATATTCAATAAGGCGAAAGTCAAAATTTCTTCATCTGATTCATCGAGCTTCATCTTGACCTCAACAGTGAATCCATTCACAATTGTTCCTTTGTTGATGACTAAATAATTAACAAATGCTTTTTTCTCTCCTTTTTCTATTGTTATGACATCGACTTGATGAATTGTTGGGGAAACCACAGTTGACTTAGCTCTGTATTTTTCTAGAGCTAGAATCTTTTGCTTAATTTCTTCGGCATCTTCAAAAGCGAATTTCTCAGCAGCCCTTTGCATTTTTTCTTTTAGCATGCGAATTACAGAAGAAATATTCCCTTTTACTATGTGTTCGATTTGATCGATGTATTCATTGTAATCGGATTCTTTTTCTTTTCCGACACACGGAGCCTTGCAGTTTCCAATGTGGTATTCAAGACAAACTTTATATTTCCCTTGGTCGATTTTATCTTGACTTAAGTCATAGTTGCAGCTGCGTAAAGGATAAAGTTCACGCATCAATTCCAGTAAAGTATTCACAACGTAAACCGAAGGATAGGGGCCGAAATATTTTGAGCCATCTTTAATTACTCTTCGTGTTGTAAAAACCCTTGGGAAGCGTTCGTTTTTTATACAAATCCAAGGATAGGTTTTATCGTCTTTAAGCGCAATGTTGTATTTTGGTAAATACTTTTTGATGAGGTTGTTTTCCAACAATAAAGCATCCGTTTCATTGTCCACAACAATATAATGCATGTCGTAGATCTTTCGAACTAAAATTCTTGTTTTGGCGGTGTCATGGTTTTTTGTAAAGTAAGAATTCACCCGTTTTTTCAGGTTCTTGGCCTTGCCGATATAAATAATCTTACCAGATTCATCAAAATATTGATACACCCCAGGTTTTTCTGGTAATGTTTTGATTTTTTGATTGATATTATTTAACCTTTCAGACACCTTACAAAGATTTTTTTCTTTTGTAAACAGGAACCGTTGAACAAGGCTCGCCATACATGATGCTTTTCGAAACTGGCTGAAGTCGTTTTACCAATTCAGACATTGCAAAAGCGGGGTGTGCAACGTCAGAACATCCTTTAATAATCAATCGACCATCTTGGAATTTTTCTAGATCAATCGCTGAAATATTGGCAAGAATCAATTGCTTTTCAACCTCTTCTTTGTTGCCTACAAAAGCAGTTACATTTTGTTCTTGAAGTTTTGAAATGACAAGCATGTATGCCCAAGTTGGAATAATAGCATCGGCAGAACAAAATACACCCACCACATTTCCTGCGTATTTTGACCAATCATTCTCTTTTACAAACTCACGAAAATCTTTTTCCTTTAATGCGAGCTCTTGCCACAAGTTTTCCTTTAAATCTATGGTTACAATTGCTTCTTTAGGCTTGTAATCTGCTAAATCAAGCTGAATTAAACCACTTTGCTGAATTTTATTTACAATCTCTCCCATTTCTTAAATTTATTGGTGCTAACATTGAATATAGACAAAATTAGGAGAAGTTTGTTTAGAAGTGGTGGTAAAGAGAGATATATTTTGATGCTTAGGAAGTATAAAGAAAGACAAATAAAAAACTTCAAAGCATAAATGCCATTTATAATAGATAAAATGTGATTTTTGCATTATGGAATTAAAAAGTTGGATTCATGCAGCACGCTTAAGAACATTGCCGCTATCACTTTCTGGAATTATCGTAGGGAGCTTTGTTGCTTATAAACAAGGTTTCTGGGATGCTTCAATATTTACCCTTTCGATGCTTACGACCTTATTTTTACAAATTCTTTCCAATTTTGCGAATGATTTAGGTGATAGCTATAAAGGTGCAGACAGCGAAGGGCGTGTTGGACCAGTGCGCGCAATTCAATCGGGTAAGATTTCTCAAAAAGGCATGACCATCGGAACGGTAATTATGTCTATGCTTTCATTAGCAACTGCAATTCCTTTGATTATTATTGGAACAGACGGAATGCCTTCTTCAGTTTTATGGGCCTATGTTGTTTTGGCTTTATTGAGTGTGCTTGCTGCCGTGACATATACCGTAGGTAAAAAAGCATATGGTTATAATGGAATGGGGGATGTTATGGTGTTTATCTTTTTTGGATTGGTGAGCGTTTTGGGAGTGTATAGTTTGTATTCCAAACAGTTTGATTGGAGTTTGTTAGGACTAGCTTATGGAATTGGATTGTTGAGCATCGCAGTATTGAATTTGAACAACATGCGTGATCATGAAAATGACAAACGCGTCAACAAAAAGACTTTAGTTGTAGCTATGGGGTTTGAGAAAGCAAAAATCTATCATACATCTTTAATTATTGGTTCTTTTATTGGAATTCTAACTTTTATTTTCGTGAATGAATGGTGGTTGAGTTTAATCGCTTTATTGCCTTATATTGTATTGATCAAACACCTTCTTAAGGTTTGGAAAACGGACGTCCCACAAACCTTAGACCCTGAATTAAAGAAAGTAGCACTGTCTACATTTATGATTTCCATTCTCTTCCTAATTTCTACAATATTATGAGTTTAAAAGCCAGTTTTGAAAAAAAAGTCTTTGAATTTAAACGTCCAAGTGGAACAAGTCGAGGAGTTTTAACCGAAAAAAAAGCTTGGTTTATTACCGTTTGGAATAAGAACAATCCTGAAGTCAAAGGAGTAGGAGAGTGCAGTATTATTCCAGGACTTTCACCAGATTATGAGAATGATGACTTATATGAATCAAAAGTAAGCGATCTTGTAAAAGATGTTGATTATTTCTCAATGAATAGTGAAGAGCTTAAAGATTTTCCATCGATTTATTTTGGATTAGAAATGGCGCTTTTAGATTTAAAGAATGGAGGAAAGGGTATTTTCTATGATACTCCGTTTACCAGAGGAAAACAGGCTATACCTATCAACGGATTAATTTGGATGGGAGACGAAGAGTTTATGCAATCTCAAATTACTCAAAAGCTGAAAGAAGGATTCTCATGCATCAAAATGAAGATTGGTGCCATTGACTTTGAAAGGGAATTAGAAATTTTAGCTGGAATTAGAAAACAAGTATCTGCAGCGGAAATCACCTTGCGTGTTGATGCAAATGGTGCTTTTACTTCTGAAAACGCTCCTGAAAAATTGAAACGATTGAGTGCTTTTGATTTGCATTCGATTGAACAACCAATTCGTCAAGGTCAAACCTCAGAAATGCGTTCACTTTGTCAGAAAAACATCTTGCCCATTGCTTTAGATGAAGAGTTAATCGGAGTAAATGATTATGAAGAAAAGAAGCAATTGTTGGATCAGATCAAACCTCAATATATTATTCTTAAACCCAGTTTGCTTGGTGGATTTAAAGGAACGAAAGAGTGGATTGAACTTGCAGAAGAAAGAAGTATCCCGTGGTGGATTACCAGTGCTTTGGAGTCAAATGTGGGATTAGATGCTATTGCTCAATTTACAAGTACATATCAAATTACCTTGCCACAAGGATTAGGAACGGGAGCATTGTATACAAATAATACACCTAGTGCTTTAAAGGTTGAAAACGGTGAGTTGGTTCGGGAGTTAAAAGCTTTAAGCTAATAGCTTTATACTTGGTTACTACTTTTGAATAGGTTTAAATTTTCATTAAGCGTTAATGGTTAAGGATAGATTTTTTTAATTTTGGCTTACCGCTTACCGCTTACCGCTTACCGCTTACCGCCATTAAACCCTCACACCCATAACCAAAACATCATCAAGGTTTTCTAAATCTCCCTTCCATTCCTTAAAAGCATCATCAAGTCTTTGTTTCTGTTCATCCATACTTAAATGCTGTATGCTTAGAAGCAAGTTTTTGAATCGTTTTGAACCATATTTTTTGTTTTTCGGTCCACCAAATTGATCTGGAAATCCATCGGTATATGAATAAATCACATCATCTTTAAAAATGGGTAATTCAATAGTCTTAAAAGTTACTTTTTCAAAATTGTCACCAAATCCTATCGCCTCCTTATTTCCTTTTATTTCAATTAATATGTGGCTTTCATTTTCATCCGTTTCAAGTATTTTTATTGCTTGGTCTATTGTGTTCCAAACACTTAAGTTCTCTTTTTTTGTAGCAATTTGAATAACGTTTTTCGCACCAGAAAAATAGAGCTTTTTACGGGTATGGTTTAATCCACAAAGCGTTAAATCCATTCCATCTCGAATGGAAACACCTACTTCTTGGTATTCTTTAATCTTCAGTGATTTAAAAATCCCCTCATTTAGAAAGTCGAGGGCTTCGCCAGTGGTGTTGATGTCGTTTATTTTAATGGTTTGGTTTAAGTAATTGTTTCCAAGGAAGCTCATAAAAGCTCCAGGCACACCATGTCCAGTGCAATCTACTGCTGCAAATAAAGAAAACTTATCACCTGATTTAGAGGTGACAGATTCAACGAAATAAAAGTCGCCACTTACTATGTCTCGTGGTTTATAAAGAATAAATGAATTGGGAATAACTTTTTTAATGTGATTTTCCGTTGGAAGAATAGCGCTTTGTATCCGCTGGGCATATTTAATACTGTCCAGCATATTTTTATTATGAGCTTCTAGTTCTTCACTTTTTTCTTGAACTTCTTTTGTTCGTTCTTTTACTTGGATTTCAAGTGTCTCTAAGGCTTCTTTTTGAACATTTTCCTTCTCTTCTTGCAGTTCTTTATAACGCTGTGCCATTGATAAACTCAATGCAAGAATTTCTAATCCAGAACTAATTTTTAAAGAGAGTTCAGAAACCCGAGCATCTCCAACTAGACCAAGGTTACCTAAAATAAATAAGACTGCACCAACAATTAATATGACAAATCCCAATGAAAAGGCAGTGTTTACTTTAAATCCACGGCGTTTAAGCGAAACTATTACGATAACGATTGAAACCGTACCTACTAAGCTTAGCAAGTTCACAATAGGATAGGAAATTTCGTGAGTAGCACCTGGAATTAAACTCATAATTACGATTACTCCCAGTCCAACTAAAACGATGTTAAAGTACCTGTTCCATTTTGGACTTCGTTCCTTGATCCTTAAGAAATTAACAGCATATAGGATTACAAAAATGACTGTTCCAGCGGCGGATATCAGAACACTTATACTGGATAGATAGAGTGAATTTGGAAAGAAAAATTGATGGGTAAGTCCTTCCAAACTGAACTGAAGCATGAATTGAAAGGAAACATAAATGATGTAGTATAAAAAAGAAACTTCCTTTAACAACAAATAAAAGAAGAAAAAGATAAAGATAACCACTGCTAAAACACCGAAGTAGAAGCCGTGAAATAAATTATTTCGATAATCTGTTTGATAAAACTTGTCATGTTCCCAAAAAATAAAAGGAAGATTAATCAGCTCTCCATCGCTTTCTAATACTAAATAGAATTCTTTAGTTTCATTGGGTTCAAAAACAATAGGAAAAATATTTTTTCTGTGTGCACTCGTTTTCTCTTCAAATGGAATAAAATCTCCACTTTTCCATTCTTTAATAATTTCTTTGCCTTTTACTTCGTATAAATCTACACGATTGGTGATGGGTCTTGCGGTTTCGAAAACAATGTTTTTTAGATCACCAGGGTTTGTAACGCTAAATTTTATGAACCAGCGTGAAGACGTGAACTCTATTGTTTCTAGTGGTTTTTGGATAGTTTCAAAGGGGTAATTATTATCCTCTAAGAGATCTTGAATTGTGATTTTATATTCAGAATCTTCTAATTTTAATGCTTGATGAGCCACTGTTTTGTTCAGGGTTTCCTTATTCAAAAAGACCTGTGCCCAACCATTTTGAACAAATAGGAGCAGAACAATAAACGTCAATAATTTTTTAATTTGTTTTATCAAATTCACGGTAGTGTTTGTCAAGTAAGTAGAGTAGAGCAGAGATACTTGCTGCTCCTAGATGTAATTCGCGTTTATTTACATTTTCAAAAACATCATTAGCATTGTGGTGAAAATCGAAGTAACGTTGACTATCAGGTACAAATCCGATAAGACCAATATTTTCAAATTCGTTTTTTAAAGGCATAATATCAACTCCGCCATATCCTTTTTCAAAATGATGTAAAAGATAAGGCTTAAACAAGGGAGTAAAGCTTTGTATTAATTCTAAATGTTTTTGATTTCCATCTACAGAAAAGCCACGAGGGGAAAATCCTCCTCTATCACTTTCTATTGCTAAAATGTGGTTTTCATTGCTTTCCTTTGCTTTTTTTGCATAAGTTTTTCCTCCCATGTTTCCGTTTTCTTCATTCATGAAAAACACAACACGTAATGTATTATTTGGTTTGTAATTTAAAACTTTTAAAATCCTCAGTGCTTCCATCGTGTGAACAATTCCAGCTCCGTCATCATGAGCGCCTTCTCCAATATCCCAAGAATCTAAATGTCCACCAAACGTTATAATTTGATTGGGGTTTACAGTTCCTTTTAGTTCGGCAATAACATTGTGAGATTTTTTATCAGGTAAAACCTTACAGTCCATTTCAAAATGAAACATGACTTTGTCCTTCGTAGAATTCATAAGCTTTTCCAGTGCTGTTGCATCTTTTGTGGATAAAGCTGCAGCTGGAATTTTATTTAATCCTTCTTCATACTGCATTGTTCCCGTATGCGGGTGTTCATGTTCGCTTAAGCTTAGTGATCTGATGATTACTGCTTTTGCCCCTTTTTTGGTTGCATCAATTGCGCCATAACCACGGATTGGATAGCACACCCCATAAGCCCTAAAAGTGTTGATCATCTTTTGGTCCATCGGTTGGGAGATAAATACAATCTTACCCTCAATTTCTTTATTAGATGCTTTTTGCAGGGCTTCCCTGTTTTTAAACATCACAATTTCACCCGTCATGATTCCGTTTGTTGGAACAGAACCACCCAAAGCTAAAATGTTAACCTTGTTTATCTTCCCATCGGCATCGGAGTAATAAGCGTTTTCTTTTGTTCCTCTTTCCCAGTGTGGAACTTGTATTTCTTGTAGGTAAACAGTGTCAAAGTTATATTTTGATAAAGTTTGATAACCCCATTGAACTGCCATTTCTGCACTTACAGAACCAGATAATCTTGCTCCTACATCTTTACATAAACTGCGAAGATCTTCATAGGCGTGGCCATTTTCTAATGCTTCATTGTAAATTTCCTTCAACATTAGACTATCTTCTGTATGCGCATTCGTCTGAGAAGAACCAGATATGTTGAATAATATACTGAGCAATAATAAGATGCTACTTCTTAAATACATAAAACAATTTTCTATATTTTTCTTGAAAGTAATAAAAATTTTGAAATGCATTTAATTATACATAAAAGCGATCAATTGAAATTACTTTATCGACTTTCAATAGTTTCGCTTACTTTTGTAAAATAAAAAGAAGAAAAATGGGAGTAAATAAATTAAACAGAGGAGTACTTTATTTGTTATTGGTGATCTTGATGGCATCAGCGCTATATGTGTTTAGCTACTATATGTTGGCCAATGAAATCACTGCATTGAGATCCTTGCCAACATCTTTCTTAATTGCTGTAATAGCTTATATTTTAGCACAGTTAGTTAAGCGGTTTGTTCAAAAGAAAATGCCTTGGTATAATTGGTTGTATTATCTAGGATTAATTGCCATCATTATTCCATTACCTCTGTTCTCAGTACAAGGAAACTGGGTTTTTTCAGTGACTAGATACGGTTCATTGTTTTTATTGATCCCACCTTTAATTGAGTTTTTAATTTTAATTAAGAGCAAGCCTTCTGCGAAATAGGTGGTTCTATTTAGTTGGAAACCAGTACAGGGCACTTGTTTGTTTGTTTTCTAGAAATTAGATGAGTTTGACTTTTTAACATCATTAATCGGATATGTTTTAAAGTTATTATTCTTTTTTTATTAATCATTTATGTATTATATTCGAAGAATTATATTTATAAAATAAAAACAAACTACTATACTATGAGAGGTATTCTAAAAGGAAGTATTGCGCTATTCATATTGTTTTTTGGAGCGTATCATTCTCAGGCACAAGTTTTTTGGACCGAAACGTTTGGTTCTGGGTGTAATACTGGAACATTAGCAAATGGTTTTACCTCAACTAATGGTGTTTGGCAAATTGACGCACCTGCTGGAAATAATGGCACTGACGCTAATGTCTGGTACATAAGTGCCGCCGAAAACGGAGAGGGTGTTGGAAATTGTGGTGCTGGATGTGGTACTAATCCAACACTTCACATAAGTGCTCAAATATTCGATCTTGGAGCAGCTTATTTGTCAAGTGGAAACGCAACGACAGATACAAAAGCTATTTCTCCAGTTATAGACTGTTCTGGGAAATGTGGTGTTGATTTATCATTCGAATACATAGAAAACGGTGATGGAGCAAACGATAATTTAATTATATGGTATTATGATGGAGCTTTATGGACTATTTTAGAAGACACTCCGAAAACTCCATTTGGTGCTTGTGCCCCACAAGGTATGTGGGCCAGCAGAACCATTAGTTTACCAGCTTCAGCTGATAATAATCCTGATGTTCAAATCGGATTTCAGTGGGTGAACAATGCAGATGCAATAGGAACTGATCCTTCAGCTGCAATTTATAACATTCAAATGGCTTCTGTTGTTGATAATGTTGCCCCAACTATTACATGTGTAGGATCTGTTAATGTATATGTTGGAGCGCTTTGTGAAGGGCTGATCCCTATGTTAAACCGCTCTCCAGAGGCTATTGTTAGTGATAATTGTACTCCAGTTGATGACCTTATTGTTACACAGAATTATTCAGTGGGAACACCGATTGTAGGTCACAATACGTCAGTAACAGTGACCATAACAGTAGAAGATCTAGCTGGAAACACAAACACCTGCGATATTGATGTAATTGCTTTGGATACAGTTGCACCTGTACTTATTTGTTTACCAACTCAAAATGTTTCACTTAACGCTTCTTGTACTGCTACTTTAGGAGATTATCTTTCAATTATAAATGCAGGATTATCAGATAATTGCTCTGCTAATGGTGATATCGTTTTACAACAAACTCCTGCAGCAGGGACAGTGATTTCTACTTCCCAAAATGTAGACATTACAGCAACTGATGAATATGGAAATGTTAAAACCTGTACTTTCTTGGTTAATCTGGTTGATGATTCTGACCCTGTTATAAGCTGTCCTTCAAATCAATCTCAAGTTGCAGATGCTGGTCAATGTAGTGCATCTATAAACGATTACACAAGCCTGGTTACTTGGAGCGACAACTGTACCACAGACGCAAACGACATGGTGTTTCAACAATCGCCAGCGCCCGGATCAACAGTATCTGGACCTGATAATGTAACAATGCTTGTTACTGATTCATCTGGAAATACAACAACATGTATCTTTCAATTAGATATTATCGATAACGAAGGTCCAGTTCTAACGTGCCCATCTGATTTTGATGTTTATACCAACTCTTCATGTAGTTTTGGAATTCCTGATTATACTGGAATAGTTACAGCTGTTGATAATTGTAGCGGTATTGCTGATTTGACTTTTACGCAGAGTCCAGCTTCTGGAACAATTTTGACAGGATTAGGAACTGTTCAAACCATAACGATGGATGTAGAAGACGCAGCAGGAAACTTATCCACTTGTACCTTTGATATTACTTTAAGTGATAGCACTATACCAACAATCATTTGTCCGACTACTCAAAATGTAGATGCGGATATAAATTGTGATTTTTCTGTCGCGGATTATACGAGTTTAGCAACTGTTGGGGATAATTGCTCTGCTATTCCGGCTTTGGTTGTAACACAAGATCTTACTCCAGGAACCATTGTGAATAAAGGAACGCACAGCATTCAACTGACTGTTGAAGATGAGAGAGGCAATACAGCTTCATGTAGTTTTGATCTTGAAGTTGCAGATGTAACAGCGCCCCTTATTTCTAGTTGTGCTCCTAATCAGATTGAACCTGTAACAGCATCTTGTGAAGCTGCTTTATTGGATTATTCAAGTTTAATTACGGTAACAGATGCGTGTGATTTAACAACTGACTTAGTATTTACTCAATCTCCAGGGATTGGAACAATGATTACGGGATTAACCACTGTTACTTTAACTGTGTCAGATTTATCTGGGAATTCTTCAAATTGTACTTTTGATGTTGATGTAGTGGATACAATTAGTCCAGTAGCCGACTGTTCTGCAGATACAACAATAGCAATTAATTCAACTTGTGAATATGCTGCCCCTGATGTTATGGGATTAGTTTTGGGAACAGACAATTGCTCTAGTTTCAGCAATATGACATTGAGTCAAAACATTGCTCCAGGAACAACTCTTTCAGGTGCTCAATTAATTGACGTTACTTTGACAGATGAAAATGGAAATACAAATACATGCAGTGTTCAAGTGAATGTTGAAGATTTAATTCCACCAACAATCACCTGTCCAGTTAATCAAACAATAAATAATGGCGTGAATTGTAATTATCAAATTACAGATTACACCTCTTTGGTGACAGCTTCTGATAACTGCGGAGCGCCAACAATAACACAAAACCCGGCAGCCGGGACAGAGATTGGAGTCGGAGTTCATGTTGTAGAATTTACTGCTGAAGATGCATCAGGAAATATTGCCACATGTAGTTTTGTTCTAACCGTTTTAGAATTTGGTTTACCAACGATTACATGTCCAACAGATATATCTACTTGTGATCCAGTAGTGACTTATGCGGCTCCTGTTGTTGTAGAGAATTGTATTAGTTATACATTAACCCAAGTTGATGCTTCAGGGTATTCATCTGGTGATGCATTTCCTGTTGGAGTTACAAATCAAAGCTATGAAGTGGTGGATGGATCTGGAAATATAGCATCATGTAGTTTTAATGTTGAAGTTTTTGAAATGCCTGATACTGCAGAAATAATTACTTTGCCTACTTCTTTTTGTGAGCAAACAAATATTGTTCTTGAGGCCACTCCACCAACTAGTGGGATAGGTGTGTGGACAATATTAGAAGGTGGTGCAACTTTGAATAATCAATTTTCTAGTACAACTGGGAGTAACAATCTTACTTATGGTTCTAATACCTTCGTGTGGACAGTCTCAACAACTTCATGTGGAAGTTCTTCAGATACGGTTACAATAATCGTTTATCAGAACCCTTCACAAGCCAATACGCAAGGTGAATTAACCTTGTGTAATGATACCTTAATAAATATTGCGGCAACAAGTCCTTCTGTTGGAACTGGAACTTGGTCTGATGTTAATGGTACAGCAAGTTTTCTTGATACAATGGCCCCCAATACAGTTCTGTTTAATTTGAATGAAGGATGGAATGAGATTGTTTGGACGGTGAGTAATGGAGCTTGCTTAAGCACTTATGATACAATTAATGTATTTAGAAAATCGAATGCTAGAATTTATTCGTCAGACACAACTGTTTGTCTAATAAACGATGGGTTCCAATTGTTTGGAAGTCCAATTGTTTCTGGAGTTTCTGGAATTTGGTATGTGTCTTCAGGGGGTGTAGAGTTTGAAAATCAAGGGAGCTCATCTCCAACAGTTGTTCGCGTTAATGGAGGTACAAATATCATCGTTTATGGTCAAAACCACCCTGTATGTGGAAGCACAACAGATACTCTTATTATCATTGGTGAACAGTGTGGAGAGTACAACCCAATTATCCCTACAGTTATAACCCCAAATTTAGATGGTAAAAATGATTTGTTTGTAATTCAAGATTTGCATATGCTCTATCCCAATGCCGAAGTGAAGATTGTTAACCGATGGGGAAACTTAGTCTTTGAGTCCATTGGATATGAAGAGCCATGGAACGGAACACTTATGAATGAAGGGCAAGAATTGAGTATGGGGACCTATTTCTATAGGATCTTACTTAACGATAGTACAAATAAGGAAATTACTGGACCAATTAGCATCATTAGATAAAAACATCAATTATGAAAACTACTTTAACAATAGGTCTTTTACTTGTAGCTCTAGTGACATACGGTCAACAAGAGGCTCAATTTACACAGTATTACAGTAATTCATATTTCTTTAATCCTGCTGCCGGTGGATTATCTAAAACAATTAATGTTGATTTAGGTTATAGAAAGCAATGGATGGGGATAGAAGGTTCTCCCCAAAGTTTTTACGCTACTGTTCATTCTGAAATACGATTTGATAAACGCAATAAAGTATTGAATGAATTCAATAACGATGGAGAGTCTATTTTTGCTACTCCAGGAAACAGCGTTGGTAAAAACAAACATGTCATAGGGGGTCGCCTTTTAGCGGATCAAATTGGTCCTTTTAGAAAATCGAGTGCTATGGCTAGTTATGCTTTTCATTTACGCTTTTCTCAAAAGACGATGATTAGTTTAGGTGTTAGCGCTGGACTGACAAATGTGGGGATTAATAGCAATAAAGTTATTTTGTTAGAACAGGATGATGCCCAATATGATAATTTTCTTTCTCGAAATTCAAACCAATCTATTTTTGATATAAATGCTGGTCTTGCTTTTTATGGGAAGCATTTTCAATTTGGAATATCGAGTGCTCAGTTGCTTAAAAATGATTTGGTAATTGACGATGTTATTACACAAACGCAGTTTGGAAGGCATTGGTTCATGTATGGAATGTACAATATTGAATTTAAAACCTCAGATATATCTTTAGAGCCTCATTTTATGGCTCAGATCTTAGGCAATACTCCATTTTCGATTAATGTTGGAGCTAGATTACATTTTGACAAAAGGTATTGGGTAAACGTGTCGTATAGAGTTCAAGATGCAATAACAGTTGGTGCAGGTTTAAACTTTGCTAAAAACTTGCGTTTTGGATATTCCTATGATGTGGCCATAGGTAAAGTACAAAGACCTAGTAATTATGTTCATGAATTGAATTTTGGGCTAACTTTCGGACGTAATAGAAACATTAAAAAAGAGTTACAGGACGACGAAAATCTATAGTTTGTCGAATTTCTAGGCCTTTTCTCACAATTTTCTATAATTCTTGATTTCAAAATTAGTACATTGAAAGTCATTGCTGCTATATTATGACTAAAGATAAGACTAATAGTATTGATTTTAAGGATGTAGAAAACACAAAAAGTCTCTCCCTATTAATTGATATTATCCATAAATTTAGTCAGGACATAATTTCAGCCGAGACCGAAATAGATATTTTTAAAATCCTTGTTAATGACGTTTCAAAGCAAATGTTTTTTGTTGATTGTGTTGTGTATAAGGTTGATAGTAAAAACAAGCGATTAAAACAAGTAGCAGCATTTGGTGATTCTAAAATTAATCAAGGACAAATTAATAATCCACTTGAATTAAAATTTGGTCAAGGACATGCTGGGTTTGTTGCTCAAAAGGGGCAGCCTCTTCTTATTTCAGATGTTACAAAAAGCGATAATTATTTCTTTGATGTATTACAAGCAGGTTCAGAAATGGTGATTCCTGTGAAAATTCGCAATGAAGTTTATGCGGTAATTAGTAGTGAGCATCCTGAGAAGAAATTCTATAAAGAAGGACATCAAAAACTTTGGGAAGTTATATCCTCCATTGCTGCTGGGGCCTTGGTTAAAATTCATAAAAAAGATGAATTAGAAAAAATTAAAAACAGATTAGAATCTGTAATTGAAAGGAAAAGTGCCGATTTAGATAAAGCCATTGAAACATTGTCTACGCAATACTCAGAGATGAAGTATTATCATGAAAAACAGGAGACATTAATTCAAGAATGTCATCATCGTGTAACAAATAACCTTCAAGTGATTTCTAGTATTCTACGCTTATATATTAATAAAGATCCAAAGAGCTCTTCAAAATCACTTCAAGAAGTACATAACCGTGTTCAGGTTATGGCGCTAATTCATCAGAACATCTATAAATCGATGGAGATGAATCTCGTTAATATTAGCTCTTATTTGAATGATTTATTGAGTTACTTGAAAAGCACTTCCTTAAAAGTGAATGTTAATACAAATTCTGAAGTAGAAGTTGAGTATTTTGGCTTAGATGTTCTCGTTCCAGTTGGCCTATATATAACAGAGGTGTTTTATTTTTGGATTGAACAAGTTGAAAAATATAATTTAAAAAGCAGTGGTTTTAATATTCAACTTAAACGATGTAAAGAAGAATTTTCTTTTGTACTCCTAATTAAGGATGATGCTCAAGTTCCTTTGCTGGATACTATTGATATTCATTTGTCTGAGGAGATGAATTCTATTCTGGTTTCCGCTTTGATTGAGCAACTAGAAGGTGATTTAGAACAAGGATTTGATGATGGTAATTATATTAAACTGAGGTTTAAGGCCTTGAGCTAAAGCTATTTATTTAGATCTATTCTTACTAAAGCTTGTTCATTAATGAAATTTAGTATTTTTGTGCCAAATTACTTTTAGTCTATAGAATTGTATGCGGCCATTATATTTTTTATTAAAATTTCCTTTAAAAGTCTTATTGTGGATTTACTATCCCAGATTTAAGAATATTAATCCACCGAAAAAGATGCTTTCACGAACGATATACATGAGTAATCATGCTGCGTCATTCATGGATCCACTAACAGTTGCTGGGACTCAGTTGCCCATTATTTTCTTTATGACTCGTTCTGATATTTTTACACCATTGATGAAACCAATTTTGTGGGCAGCTCATATGTTCCCTATTTACCGGCAGCATGATGGTGAGGATACTAAAAAAAAGAATGAGGAAGTTTTTAAAAAATGTAGTCGCGTTTTAAAAAATGGAAAAAGTCTACTGGTATTTTCAGAGGGTTTTACCGATGATGTGTTTATTAGAAGATTAAAGCCAATTAAAAAAGGGGCAGTAAGAATGGGGTTTCTTGCATTAGAAACGAATAATTGGAATAAAAAACTATTTATTCAGGCTGTAGGTGTAAATTATTCCAACCCTAATACTCTTGGAAGCGATTGTCTTGTTGCTAATGGTAAGCCGGTTTGTTTAAATGATTTTAAATCAGAATATGAGCAGGATCCAAATAAAACAATACATGTTTTAACAAATAGGCTTGAGCAAGAGATGCGTGACTTAATTACGGATATACGAGATAAAAACATGGCGCCTTTCCATGAAAACGTCATGCGTTTAACCAGAAAAGGAATGAATGAAAATGATTCAGATAAATCCATTTCCTTGGTAAATCGTTGGAAATATTCTAAACGTTTGTCTGCCTGGTTTAATAGTAATGAGATCGAAAATAACGCGGAATTAATGGCTTTAAAAGTGCGTTTAGAAAATTACTTTGAACGCTTAAAGAAAATAGGGATTGAAGAGACCCCGCTTTATAAGGTTACATCTAATAAAAGAAAAAAAGTATTGGATGTGATTTATTTAATCTCTTTATCTCCAATTATGGTGTTAGGTTTTATATTAAATTATATACCTTATATTATTGTTAAGCGATTTGTCGAGAACTCTATGAAGAGAAAAGTGTTTTGGGGCAGCGTGAAGATGTTAGTCGGTGCAATAGCAGTAGGATTATTCAACTTTGTTTTACTTTTTATTGTGGCTAAAATATTCGACTTTTCTTTCCTAAAATTATTATTTGCGGGACTTTTTGTGGGGCCATTATCTGCTATTGTTGCTGTTAATTGGATAAAAACCCTTAAACTGCATAAGAAGATGAGCAAAGTAACGAAAATGGATGTTTCAGATATTTCTACAGAAAGAGCTGATATACTTCGAGAGATTGAAGCGCAAATACCAGTCGCTTAATTTCTTATAAGAATTGTTTTTCTATACATCCAATGGGAGATAAAAGCAATAGAAGACCCCCAAATTGCTCCTCCGAGTATATCCGTTGGATAATGCACACCCAAGTACATTCTGCTATATGAAACCAATAGAGCCCAAAATATTAAAACAGGTGCAATATACTTTATTTTAGATTTCAACTGAAGTAAGAACATCACTGCAATCACAAATGAATTAGTTGCGTGTCCTGATATAAACCCATATTGACCTCCTTTATAAAACTCACCAGGTTTCATCTCAAAGTAACGCAGTTGTTCCCCTAAAGTTAAATGATGTGAAGGGCGGTAACGCATAATCGTATGCTTAAACCCAAAGTTAGCCGTGAAATCAGCTAGTCCTACAGCTGCAAAACCAAACAAAGTGAACCATAAAGCTTGTTTGAGGGAATATTTCAAATAAACCAGCACGAAGAGGAGTAAATAGAAGGGGAACCAAATGAATTTCCCACTCACTAACCACATAAAACTATCCAAAAATGGAGAGTGTGCACTATTGATTGCAATGAGTACAGTTTGTTCTACTTCTTTAAGCCATTCTATCATTTATCTAATGTATTCCAAATTAAATCCTTAAGCTCTCCCAAATTCTTTTGAGATACAGAAGAAATAAAAATAGTTTTAAGATCAGGTAATTCTTTTCTTATTTCTTCCTCAAGTTCGGCATCTAACATATCTGACTTAGAGATTGCTAGAAGTCTTTCTTTATCTAATAATTCTGGATTGTACAACTTTAATTCATTCAGAAGGACCTCGTATTCTTTAGCGATGTCATCACTATCAGCAGGGATTAGAAATAATAAAGCAGAGTTTCGCTCAATGTGTCTTAAGAATCTTAGACCTAGACCTTTGCCTTCGTGGGCGCCTTCAATAATCCCAGGTATGTCAGCCATTACAAACGAACGATTACCACGGTATTCTACAATTCCTAAATTAGGTCTTAATGTAGTAAAAGCATAGTCAGCAATTTCCGGCTTAGCTGCGGATAAAGCCGCTAGCAATGTGCTTTTTCCAGCATTCGGAAAACCAACTAAACCAATATCAGCAAGAATCTTTAATTCTAAAATAGACCAGCCTTCTGTAAAGTCTTCTCCCGGCTGTGCATAATCCGGAGATCTGTTGGTTGAACTCTTGAAATGAGTATTTCCACGGCCTCCTTTACCTCCTTTTCTAAGGATTTTTTCTTCGCCATGTTCATTGATTTCAAAAAGAATTTCGTTGGTTTCAGAATCTCTAACAATTGTTCCTACTGGAACATCGATATAAGCATCATTACCTTCGGCTCCAGTTCTTTGTTGTCCACCTCCTGATTTACCGTGATCGGCTTTAATGTGTTTGTGAAACTTTAAATGCAAAAGCGTCCACATTTGATTGTTTCCTCGAATGATTACGTGTCCACCACGACCTCCATCACCTCCATCAGGACCACCTTTAGGAATATGTCGTTCTCGTCTCATGTGTCGAGAACCCTGACCTCCTTTACCGGATCTTGAATGTATTTTTACGTAATCTACGAAGTTATCTGAAGCCATTTAATTAATCTTTTATCGCTTCGACGGTTTTAACGATTGCTTTCGTTATCTCGTCGATGCTGCCTTTCCCGTTTATAAGGTGAAGTTTTTCTTGTTGTTTGTAAAAATCTTTAACAGGGGCAGTTTCTTTATTATAAACGGAGATTCTATTCGCTATAATTTTTGGATCTGCATCATCTGTTCTACCAGAGTCAATTGCTCTTTTGCGTAATCTTTCTTTAAGCTCATCTTCTGGAACTTCTAAAGCAATCATCCCTGCTACTTTAGTGTTTTTTCCTTCTAGAAATTTATCTAAAGCTTCTGCTTGAATTTTTGTTCTTGGAAAGCCATCAAATATAAATCCTTTCGGACTTTTATGTTTGTTAACTTCAGATTCAAGCATGTCAATAGTTACTTCATCTGGAACCAGTTGTCCTTTGTCAATATAAGATTTTGCTAGTTTCCCTAATTCTGTAGCGTTGCCAATATTTGCTCTAAATATGTCACCAGTAGATAAATGGATTAAACCAAATTCTTTTATAATATTTGATGATTGGGTACCTTTCCCAGCCCCTGGAGGGCCAAATAATACTAAATTTAACATAGTGTAATTTTATTCTGTTATCTGATAAATATCTTTTGTATTTCGACCCTCTTCAAGGTAGTCTAAACCAAAACCTACTATAAATTTGTTGGGAATTTCTATTCCAACATATTTTGGAGGATATTTTCCTTTAAATGCATCTGGTTTGTATAGTAAAGTAGCCACTTCAACTGATTTTGGGGCATGATGATCAAACATAGAATAAAGTTTGTTTAAGGTCAACCCTGAGTCAACAATGTCTTCCAAAATGATTACGTGCTTATCTTTTATGTCTGTTGTTAATCCTATAAGTTCATGTACTTCCCCAGTACTTGAAGTGCCTTTGTAAGATTGAACTTTTACAAAAGAAATTATACATGTTAGATTGATTTCCTTTAAGAGATCACTTGCAAACATAAATGCGCCGTTTAAAACACCAACGAAAACAATCTCTTCGCCTTTGTAGTCGGTATTTATTTGCTTTGCAACCTGCTGAATTGATTTTTGAATTTCCTTTTCTGAAATGTATAATTCAAACTTTTTGTCTTTAATTTGCACCTTTAATGAGTTTTTTCTGATTGCAAAGATAATATTTTATATGCATTTTTTTTATTCCTAAACTTTTTAATAAAAGATGGCGTGTTCTATTAAAGGCTTCTTTATCTTCGCAATGATTTTTGAAAAAGAATAATTATGACTAAAAAGTGGTACGGAGCGACGTTTAAACTAGGTGTTTTAGGGGGTGGTCAACTGGGTAGAATGCTCATTCAATCTGCTATGGATTACGATGTGCATGTTTACGTAATGGACACATCAAAAACCGCTCCTTGTGGGAGATTAGCCTATGAATTTACTGAAGGAGATATTCAATCTTATGACGATGTTATTGCTTTTGGAAAGGATAAAAATGTAATTACTGTTGAAATAGAACATGTTAATGTTGATGCTTTAGAAGAGTTAGAATCGCGGGGGATAAAAGTTTTTCCTCAGCCAAAAATTCTTCGTTTAATTCAAGATAAAGGCCTCCAAAAAAACTTTTATAAAGAAAATAATATACCTACAGCATCATTTCATTTAATTAATGATAAATCTGAACTTAATAATTACTTAAATGAATTGCCATTTGTGCAGAAATTAAGAAAAGGAGGGTACGATGGCAAAGGCGTAATGACGATTAATTCTGTTGCAGATTTTAACAAAGCCTTTGATCAATCATCACTTATTGAGAAAAAAGTCGACTTTACAAAAGAGTTATCGGTTTTGGTTGCTAGAAATGAGCATGGAGAGATAAAAACATTTCCTGTTGTTGAATGTGAATTCAGTGAGAAATTAAATTTAGTAGAGTTTTTATTTAGCCCAGCAAGTATTTCTGAATCTATCGAAAAATCAGCTACAGATTTAGCCGAAAAGGTAATAAAGGAATTAGGTTTAGTTGGGCTCTTGGCGGTGGAACTTTTCTTAACCAAAGACAATCAGCTTTTGGTGAATGAAGTTGCGCCAAGAACACATAATAGTGGCCACCATACAATAGAGTGTAATTATGTTTCACAATTTGAACAACATTTACGTTCTATTCTTGGCTTACCATTGGGCAATACCAATATAAAGACCCCTGGAGTAATGATTAATTTACTTGGGGAAGAAGGTTTTGAAGGGCCAGCATTATACGATGGATTAGAAGAAGTTATGAAAATGGACGAAGTTCATGTTCATCTCTATGGAAAAGAGAAAACTAAGCCATACCGTAAGATGGGACATATTACAGTAACAAGCACCGAAATTGAAACTGCGAAAATTCAAGCGCGTAAAGTTCAAGCCTTGCTAAAAGTAATCTCTAAGTAAGATTAGTCAATAGCACTAGGCGATTCTATTTAATTTTTTCGTAGATTTAGAGTTCGATCTCTATTGATTATGAAGCTAAGAAAAGACTATCTCATTGTTTTTATGTTACTTCTGTTGCCTTATGTGGTTGTAGCACAGATGTATACGTTTAAAAACTATGGGCATGAGGACGGTTTAATCGTTTCTTCATTGCTCACAATTGAAGAGTCCGAAGAGGGTTACTTATGGTTTGGAACAGATGGAGGAGGGTTAATGAGGTTCGATGGTAAAGAATTTAATTATCTTGAAAACGAACAAGGAAGAAATAACCGGCATGTAAATAATATCTTTTTTAAAGACGATAAGCTTCTCTTTACAACTTTGTATAGAGGGGTTTTTGAATATAAGGAAGGTTATATCAATAGGCTCGATTACATTAATCAAGTAGGTCGGAATCATGCAATTATAAACTTCGAAAACAGTGAAGTCATTCTTCAGGATGGTGGATTGAGAATCTATAAAGACAGTCTACAAATTGAAGAGAAAGTAACCTATCCATACAATACAACTACTCATTTTTATGGAAGTTATTTATTTCCTGGTAATTTGCTGATCTTTAGCTCGAAAGGGAATTACATTATTCAAGAAAATAAGATATTAAACCTGAATGAATGGCTTTTGACAGATGAGAATGTGACTGAAAATCTTGTTGCTTCCTTTAAAGTTAGAGATAGTTTAGTTTTTATTGATAAATTCCTTAAAAACGAGATTACTGTCTTGATGGATGATCATCGACCTAAGTTTTTTATTAAAGAGAAATTAAACAATAACTTTTTAGACCCAGGAGAGTTTGTTATTCGTTGGGACACACGTAATGATGTAATGGTTTTTATTACAAATAGGGGGAGAATCTTCACACGAAATCTTGTTAACCATAAATATAAAAAGATTTCTCACAACTCCTCTAATAGTATTTTAAACCCTTCTGATATTTTGATTGATAGGAATCAGGATATTTGGGTGACTACACTTACGAATGGTGTGTTTAGAGTTTCTTTAGAACCCTTTACTAATATTAACAATCATCCTGTCTATCAAAGCCCATTAATTGGTTTTGTATCAAAGACAAAAAATCAGGAGGTCATCATCACCCTTAGAGGAGAAGGGACTTTTATTTCTGAAATTGGAAGGAATGAGGAGTTTGGAAAAAACAAAGGAATTTATGTAACTTCTTTAACCCATATTAACAGTATTCCATTGGTTTCTACAAATGTAGGTGTTTTTAAAGTTGTAGATAAAAAACTTGAATTGTTTGAACCCTTAGCTTTTCTAAAAAACGAAAGAATAACATTGGTAACTAATGCCTTTGGCTATTTATGGTATGCTATTGAGAGTAAAGGATTGTTTAGGCGAGATCTTAAGAATGGAGAGGAAGTACATTACAGTAGTGCTCCTGCATATTTCTATAATGTACTCAGCCCTAAAGATTCATCTGAATTGTATTTTGGAACGAACAATGGAGTCTATCGATATGATAGAGAAGATGAAATAATTATCCAATTAGAAAGAAAGATTAATGGAAAAGAATTAGGTTCTTATGTGGGAAACTCAACAATAGATTCGCATGGGACAAAATGGTTTAGTTTCGATAATGGATTGCTTGGAATAACAAGTAATAATAAAAAGGTAGCAATTACAAGTGAGCGGTTTTTGCCTTCGCTACTTATTTACACTTTAAATTCAGATAAGTTCGGTAATTTATTAGTGGGTACGAATAAAGGAGTGACGGTAATTAATGTAGATAAAGAGGGACATCCGGTGTCAAGTAATACTTACAATAAGAACAATGGTTTTTATGGTTATGAAACCCATATGAGGTCCTCCTTTGAAGACTGGGATGGTTCAATTTACTTGGGAACACTGGAAGGTTTGATAATGGTGAAGCCAGAATATTTAAGAAGAACAAATGCTCCAAATAAACCGATTGTTTTTTCATTTAAGAACAAAAACGTAAATAACTTAATAACTAATAATCAACCTATAGTTCTTAATTCGGAAGACAATAACTTGTTAATTGAGTTCAATAGTGTTAATACCAAATCTAGCTTTATTTCTTATAGTTATAAACTTGAAGGACATCAGAACGAATGGTCAGAATGGTCAAAGAAACAAGACGCTTTTTTCAGTAATTTAAAATCAGGTAGATATGTTTTCCATGTTAGGGCTTCAATTGATGATAATAGTGTAAGTGAGATCACTTCTTTGAACTTTAGAGTTGATATTCCTTTCTATAAAAACAAATGGTTTATTATCTCGGTAATTTCTTTCTTGATTGTGATCAATATGTTTATTCTGGATAGAACAAGTAGTTTTAAACGGAAAAACATAATCCTTTCTAGGGATGTAGGGGCAGATAAAAAAATGGCGAGAAGCATGCTTATTTTTGGTGCATTTGCTAACTCTGGAGCACACATCTTCGCGCCAAGAATTGAATCTACAATCGCTTATCACGATTTAAGCGCCATTCTTGTTGGTTTGATCTTGCTGGGATTGTTTTTTATGGTCACATTTGTTGATAGTGCAAAGAAAAAATCAGGACTCTTTCTTGTTGTTGGATTCTTGATTTTACTGGGGTACAACCTTCTGTTTATTTACCTCTCAAATATTCATCCTTTCTATTTTGTAATTTTGTTGCTTGTGGCTTTTGTAGCCCCTTATACTTTGAAAAGACTTCGTTCTGCAGTGTTCCTTAGTATAGCTCTAGTAGTGTTAGGAGTCCTTATAATGTTCTTTGTTAATGAATCTATTTATAATCAATATTTATTCCTTTTAGGAGTTGCAATAGCTGGGTTTTTAATGGTTTTCATGACCTACATGAGAAACAACTCACTTGAGCATTTGATTTTCACTTCAGGAATCGTCAACAATGGAAATGCACTGGTAATCGCTTTTGATATCAAAGGAGAAATATCTTATGCCAGTGAAAACACAGAAATTTTATTAGGACTCAACAAAGAGTTAAAAGGAAGGTCTGTTTCATTTTTAAATCAATTTTTACCTGAGCACAATGAAGTAAGTAGGTTCAGTAATATTGACTTAATTTCACAGTTTAAAGAAGGTGCAATCTTTGTCACGCCTTTAATTACCGCACAGAATGATGTCGTTTACTATCAATGGTCTTGTAAAGAGTTTTCAGATGACGTAAGGGTGATACTGGGGCAAGATGTTACTGAAAAAATCAACCTAGAAAACTATTACGAATTAATTGTTAGAAATGCAGATGATTTAATTTTCCAAACGGATACCAACGGTAACTTTACTTTTGTAAATGAAAAGTGTGAAGCTGTTTTTGGTTTGTCAAAAGCAGAGCTGTTAGATACATCAATATTTAATCTTGTAAAACCGTCGCTTCAAGCTAAAGTCCGAAACTTCTTTGCAGAATGCCTCAAAGAAAGGAATAAAGGAGTCTATTTAGAATTCCCTGTTATCTCTTCTGATAATGAATTGAGATGGTTAGGACTGAATCTGACCGCCATGCAAAAACCAGCTGCAGAAAATGTAATTATTGGTTTCCTTGGTTTGGCAAGAGATGTAACTGATGCAATTAAAACAAATGCAATTATTAAAGATCAGAATAAAGACATTACTGCATCAATAAATTACGCCCGGAGAATACAATTTAATATGCTCCCAAGATCTAATGATTTTGATCGACTTTTTGATGAGCATTTTATTCTTTATAGACCAAAAGATATCGTTTCAGGAGACTTTTATTGGTTGAAAAAAATCGGAAATAAAACAATTTTAATTGTCTCAGATTCAACAGGGCATGGTGTTCCCGGTTCTTTTATGACTTTATTGGGGATTAATATACTAAATCAAGTTATCCTTGAAGCTAAAATAACAGACCCAGGTGAGATTTTGAATCAATTAGATGCTCACCTAATGGAGGTTCTTCCTCGTGATGGACGCAATCGAATTCAAGACGGGATGGAAACTGTAGTCTGTGTATTTGACGATGATTCAGATGATCTGGAGTACGCGCTAGCTGGTGGTAGATTCGTTGTGACGGACGAACAAGGTGATAAATTAGAGGTGGTTAAAGGACAGGTTAAGCACATTGGTGATGAAGCTCCAAGTGAAGATTTTAAATACGAGACCTGTAAAATGACATTGAGCAATCAGCAATCGCTCTATATATTTACTGATGGATATCCTGATCAATTTGGTGGAGAAAAGAATAAAAAATTAACCATTAAAAAATTCCTTTCCTTAATTGATGCGATTTCTCCACAGTATTTGCATGATCAAAATATGATGCTGCAAGAACACTTGTCAGAATGGATTGGTGATAGTGCTCAAACAGATGATATTACCGTTGTGGGTATTCGTGGAATAAAAAAATAAAATGATCCTTGTTTATTCCTACTTTATTTATTAATTTAAATAGAGTAATCGAAAATCACCAAATCATGCAAGAGGAATATTTGCACTATCTATGGCGTATGAAGCGCCTTAACTTCAGCAATTTGTCATTAATAAACTGCGCGAAAAATCCCGTTTATATCGATGAGGTTGGATGGTATAATCTTGATGCTGGCCCAGATTTTTTTAATGGAATGATAACTATTAATGGAATTCAATGGTCTGGAAACATCGAACTTCACATTAAATCGTCAGATTGGTATGCACATAAACATCATTTGGATGATGCATACAATAATGTTATTCTACATGTTGTTTACGAACATGATAAAGAAGTATTTGTCAATGGTGATGTATTACCAACCATTGAATTGAAAAATCTAATTGATCATAAACACCATGTGAACTATACATCTATCATATCGAATGTTCATAAAGTACCCTGTTACAGCCATATAAAAGACCACTTGTTTTCACTTTTGCAACAGATAGACATTTCTTTTATTCATAGAATAGAGAGAAAAGGCTTGAGTCTATTTGAAATGACTGGAAATGAATCTAGAGATAAAAATGCTTTATTTTTATCTGCAATATTTCAATCCGTAGGAGGAAGGACAAATAAACTTCCTATGCAAGAACTTGCGCAATTGATATCTTACGCTATTGTTGCAAAAGAAAAATGGGATGCTATTCGTCTCGAAGCACTATTGTTCGGTTGTGCGGGACTGTTGAATAAGAATTGTACCGATGCGTATTATTTGAGTTTAAAAAATCAATGGATATTCTTAAAAAACAAGTATCAACTTCCAGAAATGAGAAAAGATGCGTGGAAGTTTGGTGGAATACGTCCCTTTAGTTTTCCTACTTTTATTTTGGCTCAAGTCTCTGGGTTTTTACTTCAATTTGAATATACCAAGTTAGACCAGCTGAGTCATAAAGAAATAATTAACCAAATATATTCCTTAAATGATCACCTCATTAATCCATATTGGGAAACTCATTTCCTTTTTGGGAAGGAATCTAAAAAACGAAAAGTGAAGTTTTCAAATCTATTTAAGGATAACTTATTAATCAATGGAATAGTTCCTTATTTTGTTGCGTTAAAGCACTTAAACAATGATTTTTCTTATGCCGATAAAGCCATAGAATTAATGGAGAATATACAGCCAGAGAAAAATGCGGTTACTAATTATTGGAGAAATATAGGTTTTCAACCAAAAAACGCACTAGAAAGTCAAGGTTTACTAGAATTAAACAATGAATTTTGTAACTTTAAAAAATGTTTATCTTGTAAAGTTGGTGTTGAGGTGTTAGAGAAAAAAATATGAAAAAGTTAATCCAGAAAATTGTTTTCTTTTTTGAAATGCGCTCATTTGGCGTGAGTGAATGGTGGGCCAAAAAATTAGGTGTTCGTACTGCAAAAGTTCGACTCTTTTTTATTTATAGCTCATTTATCGCCTTAGGCTCTCCTTTGATTATCTATTTATTAATGGGCTTGGCACTCGAGTATAAACACATTTTTAAGTTAAAGAAGAAAAGAAAATCGATTTGGGAATTATGAGTAGGCCATCAAATAAAATTTTGATTACTGGAAGCAATGGACTTCTAGGACAAAAATTAGTCAATTATTGTTTAGATCACAATATTGATTTTTTAGCTTCTGCCAATAATGATAATGTTTCTTCTTTGTGCCCAGATGATCATTTTACAATCTTGGACATTACAAACCCTAAACAGGTTAAAGCAGTAATTGATCATTACCAACCCACCCACATTATTAATACTGCAGCAATGACAAATGTTGATGCCTGCGAAATTGATATTGAAAATTGTTATGCGGTAAATTACGTAGGAGTTAAAAACTTGCTAAATGCAATTACTGGATCAAATACTCATCTTACTCAAATTTCAACAGATTTTATCTTTGACGGTGAGAAAAAACTTTATAACGAGAATGATTCTATTGGACCACTGAGTGAATATGGAAAGTCTAAATGGAAAGCTGAAAGTTTTTTATTAGGAAGCAGTCATGAGAAAATTACGATTCTTAGAACTTCAATTTTATATGGAACAGGGGAGTCGCTCAAAAAATCAAATATTTTTAATTGGGCAATGACACAATTAAGAGAGGGTAAGGAATTAAAGATTGTAAATGATCAATTTCGGACACCGACTTTTGTTGATGATCTTGTTCAGGCATGTTTTAAAGTTATAGACAAGGGTGTGAACGGAGTCTATAATATAGCAGGAGGTGAGCTGCACTCCATGTATGATTATATTTTATTATTAGCCGAATATGTTGGTGCAGATAAAAAATTAGTTCACCCTATAAATTCACAGGAGTTGAATCAAAAAGCAATAAGACCACGTTCTTCGGGTTTAATGATAGCTAAAGCTAAGCAAGAAATCGGATATGTACCAACCGACTTTGTGCAAACCTTATTCAAGATTGACCCAGCCATTTGAAATAATATTTTTACTTTAGCGAATCAAGCTTTTTTAAGAGCTCGTTTGGTATTGAAATTTGTTTGAACACTAAAAAAATTATTTATGAGATTAGCTAAGGTTTTGGCTACACTATTTATGTTTTCAAGTTTTGCTTTTTCGCAGAACGAACCGTTAACAGCGGAGCTTTCAGCTGAAGACACCTCCCCAGCAATTGATAACGTAAAAGTTAAAATTTCTGTAAAAGGGGGTAAAAGACCTTATAAATACGTTTGGAATAATGAAAATATTTCTATTTATAATGATAGTTATGACGGATGGTCAGAAGGTGATTCAATTAAAGTTATAGTAATTGATGCTAATTTTGATTCAATTCCCCTTACTGGTTTTGTGCCCCCGAACAGCTTTCCAGAATACATGAATAACGGTATAAAGCCTGCTGTATCCTTTTTACAGGATATTTTATTTGCAAGTATTTGGTCAGACACCGTTAAGGTAAATGAGTTTATATTAAAAGCTCCATTTGCTTTAAATCCTGAGAAACAAGATTATACACTGAAAGAGTGGGTGAAAAAAGATGGTGAGGAGGTTAGACATCTTGAAGTAATAGCTATTTTGAAAGATGGGGATGATGAGTTTTCATTTCTAGCTATGGGAGATGGGATATTAGTTCACGGTCTTCATGATGGAAAAAAGATTGGCTCAGGTGATAAAGTCTTTTTTACAAATAAACGCGGAAACAGATCAGAAAAAATTCTTGGTAAAGTCGATTATTCTTCCCCTCAACCTTTTTATTTTAAAAATTTAACCAATAAATCACAAGGCATTCCACTTATCGTTGTTTGGCTTGTCGTGGGAGCTTTGTTCTTTACTTTTAAAATGCGTTTTATTCAATTTAGAGGTATAAAGCATGCAATTGAGTTAATTAAAGGCAAGTTTGATGACCCCTCCAAAAACGATGGGGAGGTTACTCATTTTCAGGCTTTGGTTACTGCATTGTCAGCAACTGTAGGTTTGGGAAATATTGCGGGTGTTGCCATCGCAATAAGTATGGGTGGGCCAGGTGCTACTTTCTGGATGATTTTAGCTGGTTTAATTGGAATGGCTTCCAAGTTTGTGGAATGTACACTTGGTGTGAAATACCGTCATATACGTGAAGATGGTGAGGTTTCCGGAGGGCCGATGTATTATTTAAGTAGAGGATTGGCGAAAAGAGGACCAAGATTAAAACAATTAGGTAAAGTTTTAGCCGTATTATTTGCAATCCTATGTGTTGGTGGTTCTTTGGGAGGCGGAAATATGTTCCAAGCCAACCAAGCCTTTAATCAGCTATCACAAATTCCTGGCTGGGAAGGTTTTTCTTCTTATGGGTTTTATTTTGGTGTTGTATTAGCAATTCTTGTAGGTGTTGTTATTGTTGGTGGAATTAAAAGTATCGCTAAAGTAACGGATAAGATTGTTCCAACTATGGTTGGAATATATGTTATTTCTGCTTTAACCATCATCGGATTTAATTACGATAATTTAGGACATGGTTTTAATACAATTATCACTGGTGCATTTAGTCCTGAAGCAATGTATGGTGGTTTTATTGGTGTTTTAATCCTTGGTTTTCAACGTGCCGCATTCTCAAACGAGGCAGGTGTAGGTTCTGCACCTATCGCCCATTCAGCTGCTAAAACTGATGAGCCAGTAAGTGAGGGTGTCGTTTCAATTCTAGAGCCTTTTATTGATACTGTAGTTGTTTGTACAATGACCGCCTTAGTTATAATCTTTACAGGTTATGCCCAAGATCCAGAAGGACTAGAAGGTGCTGCTTTGACTTCTGCCGCATTCTCTTCCTCTCTGGGAGATTGGTCACTTTATGTTCTTTCCTTCGCCGTAGTCTTATTCGCTTTTTCAACAATGATATCATGGTCTTATTATGGGTTGAAAGCCTGGACGTACGTATTTGGAGAGACAAAAACATCAGGTTTGATTTATAAATTTATATTCTTAATTTTCGTTGTAATTGGTTCGTCGGTTGGCTTAGGAGCTGTGATTGACTTTTCAGATTTAATGATTTTAGGAATGGCATTCCCTAATATTTTAGGATTACTCATTATGTCTGGAGAAGTTAAAGCTGATATGATAGATTATTTTAGTAGAGTTAAATCAGGAGCGATTAAGAAATTTAAATAATTAATTTGGCAAAGAAAAAATGGGATAGCGATTGGATCCATTTCTCGAAACGAGCACGTCGAGGGATTTTTGTGCTTCTCCTCCTTTTTGTTGCCGTGGCAGTAAGTCCAAGACTTTATTACAATTATATTTATACTCCACGTGATTACAATGTTAAAATAAGTGCCATTGATATTCCAGTTGAAGACTCAAATTATGTTGAACAAAGTCGGTATAATCAGCCCAAGGAAATGTTCGATCCCAATACCTACACTTTAGATGAATGGATGACTGTTGGGCTTTCTGAGAAACAAGCTAAATCAATTTTAAAATACTTAAATAATGGTGCGCAGCTTAAAGTGAAATCTGATTTGAAGAAACTTTATGTTGTGGATGAAGTATTGTATGGCTTGCTGGAACCGAAAATTGATTTACCTGACGCGGTTGAAAGAACAAATTATCCAAAGAATAAAAACTACGATAAATACATCAGAGATTCAACCTATAACAAGACTCAATTTGATAAAAAACTTGATGAAACTTCGGAAATTAATCCGGTGTCAGTGAATAAAGCTTCTGTTAGAGAATTGCAAACCATCCCTGGAATCGGACCGTTTTTCGCAAAGGAGATCATTAAAATTCGGGAAAGTTATGGCGGAATTATTTCTTCAGACCAATTGCTCGATATTTATAAAATGGATGAAGAAAAACTCAAAGAAATTTCACCTTATTTGATTATTGATAAACACGAGGTCAATAAACTTAATATTAATACAGCAAGTGAAGAACAACTTAGGCAACACCCACTTATTTCTAGAGATATGGCAAAATCTATAGTTTTCTTTAGAGAAAATCATAAAAAATACGGTTCTTTAAACGACCTACTTCTGTCGCCATACATAGACATTAAGGTATTGAAGACAATTTCACCATATCTTAAAGTTGAATAATTTGAAGGACGAGCTATACAAACTTTAAAAATATATTATCTTCGTG
>Ga0209075_1000678_pt1 | contig 32998 bp, 24 predicted proteins | sample Stecom2011_FD_187523 | JGI IMG/M metagenome (GOLD analysis project Ga0209075, IMG submission 187523) | Agricultural soil microbial communities from Utah to study Nitrogen management - Steer compost 2011 (SPAdes) (version 2) | ecosystem: Environmental > Terrestrial > Soil > Agricultural land...
TAAAATGGAAGGATTGTACCTTACCACATCGGGTACAGCATCAAAAGAAACCCAAGCCAAAGCCTTACTTTCCGAACTGATGGTTAAAGGCTCATCTATCTCTGCTTCTATTAAAAACCTGACATCATAATGAAAGTGCTGATCAATGGTTGCGTTGGCAGGGATTATATGCTTATCAATATCAAAGATAAACTGATCGACTATTCTCAAAGAAGAAAGGCCGCTCTCTTCCCTGGCTTCATCCATTGCTACCTCCAATAAATTTTCATTACCGTCGGCATGGCCGCCAAGTTGCAGCCAACGGTTGAGTTTTCGGTGAAGGGTCAGAAGGGCATGAGTGCGTCTCTTATTGACGATCCATGAAGAAGCAGTAAAATGCCCTTCAGTCCTTTCCCGGCTAAAGGCTAAGGGGTCGTTAGATAAATCGATAAAGTCCAAAAGAAATGATTGCTCCTCCTCGAAGGGAGTGCGGTAATTTTCTAAAAGGGACTTTAGTTTACTTCTGTTCATATTGATTATTAAACTTTAAATATTTCTTCCACAAACTGCTCGAAGGGTAAGGCGGCTTGGTACTGGTGGTCCGAATAGACCGTCACCAAAATCTTAAGAAAATGGGGGGTATTATTGACTAGATCTTTTTCGATACTTACGTTGCCGTAACGTTGATCTGTAAGGGGTACGTCAATTCTGGGTAAGGATGCCTTGAAATATTGTTTTTCAGTAGTTTCTACCATGTCTCCCTCCTCCCTAATTGTCCTGTCCAAGCTGACCCTATAATATCCCAAATCTAACATACGTAAGCCAAAAGCAAAGAAAAGAAGGGAAAAAGTTTTTGAAGTAAAGGATTCATCAAAGACCAATGCCAGCCCGTTGGCGTAAGGAGAGGACAGGATATGCAATTCGGGTTGATCTTCGTGGCCGGCTTTTTTTAGCTTATAGGCCCTCTGGATGCGGTCAAAAGCCATCTTACCCTCTGCTGAACCCATCCATCTTCTCACCACTTGCTCATCTTCCTCAGACTGCTTGAAATTTTCCTTATGGATGAAGTTCTTAGCTTTTCCCTCAAACAGCCTATTCAGCAACTTGTTGATGTTATCCATACGTATTCATTTTAATCTTGCCGTTACTGGATGTAAGGATAACGCCTTCATCTTCCATTTCTCTAAGTATTCCCACCGAAAAAGAATCTTTTCGCTTTCCTAATGCCGCAAGCAATTCATCCAAAGAAAATGCGAGTCCGCTATCTAAGGCTTTGATGATGTTGTTCCTCAGTTGTTTTTCCAATTCAGCCTTTCGACGCTCTTTCTTTTTGGCGATGCATACATCGCAGGTCCCACAAACATGGTCACCTTCCTCACCAAAATAAAAAAGTAGTTGGTTTGTCCTGCACAGTTTGCTGTTTTTTACATAAGCGACCATGGATTTTGCTTTTTCTTTGCTGTTAATGCTCCTTTCAGCAATTCGCTTGGTGTCCAGGGGGAGTTTGCCTGCATCGTAGCGGGGAGTCAAGAAAGTAATCTGGGGTTTGTCCTTTCTTTTATTGTAGGCAATAATTCCCCATTGGTCCAACTTTTCTAAATCTTTAATGATTTCAAATTCGGATAAACCCAAAGTTAAGGCAAGTTTATCTTCCTGTATAGAAATGTAGTTAGAAAACAGCTCTCCCCCATACATCCTAAGCAACACCTTGATCAATGGGTCCAGTTGCGCATTTGCAATTTGAAACTCATAAACTTTGCTGGATTCCACCAAAAAATGCAGGGTGGAAGGAGAATAGAAGCTTTCATTTAATTCAATAAAACCTTCCTCTTGCATTACTTTCAGGGCGTTATAGGTCGGCAGTAGCTCAAGCTGATAGTTTTTTAGGAATTCGGATAGGTTAAAATTATAGCTGCTCAGCAGACTGCTTCCTACAGCGACCCTAAAAAAATTGGCCAGGCTTTGGTAGACCCTCCGGATGAATTCAACCGGTGGATAAGCGATTTCAGCCCTTTCCAGTAGGGTTTTGATGTCGTTCTCCTGCACCAATAACACCGTATACGCTTTATGTTCGTCCCTCCCGGCACGCCCAGCTTCTTGATAGTAATTTTCAAGATTTTCGGGCAAATCCAAATGGATTACCGAACGTACATCAGGTTTGTCAATTCCCATCCCAAAAGCATTGGTGGCCACCATTACCCGGGTTTTTCCCGCCATCCAATCTTGTTGGCGCATATCCTTGGTCTTGTTGTCTAATCCGGCGTGGTAAAAGTGTGCAGATATGCCTGAAGTGTTTAGGATGTTGGCAACTTCTTTGGTCCCTTTTCGGCTTCTGACATACAATATTGAAGACCCTGGGACGCTCTTCAATATATGTGTAGCTATTTCGGTCTTGTTTTCGGCAAACCTTACGGAATAAGACAGATTCGGTCGGGAAAAAGATTTGACAAAGATTTGGGGTGCTTTTAGGAGCAATTTTTCAATTATGTCTTTTTTGACCGTTAAGGTGGCTGACGCGGTAAGGGCTATCACCGGAACCTGTGGATGGTGGACCCGGATTTCTGCAATATCCAGATACGGCTTTCGGAAGTCATAACCCCATTGGGAAATGCAATGCGCCTCATCCACAGCAATCATGCTGACGTTCATTTTCTTAAAACGTTCAATAAACAGTTCTGTCTTAAGCCGCTCTGGGGAAACATACAGAAATTTATAATTTCCATAAATGCAGTTATCCAAAACGGTATCAATTTCCCTTTTGCTCATCCCGGAATAAACTGCCGCTGCTAAGATGTTCTTTTTCCTCAAGGCGATAACTTGGTCTTTCATCAAGGCGATCAAGGGGCTGACTACAAGACATATCCCATCTTTCATCAGGGCGGGTACCTGAAAGCAGATAGATTTACCACCACCTGTAGGCAAAAGTGCCAAGGTGTCGTTGCCTTCGGCCACAGATAGCACAATATCTTCCTGCATCGGGCGAAAATCACTATACCCGAAAAATTCCTTTAATATGTTTAATGCCTTAGCTTTCAAATCTGTCGACTATCTATAGTGCTCTACTTGGAAGGTAGAGTAAATTAACTTTGTATGCAAAATTAACAAATCTACTTCATTACGATTTTGTAGGAGCTTTCAAGATTTTTATCCTCCGCTACTTCCAACGCAAGCCACTCACCCTCGTTATACTGGCTTACGCTGGGGATGGAGAGACCCTTGAGTTCAAATCCTTCGCCATTCGACTGTAGTACATAGCCGCTTGGTAAAAACAGGTAGGTATCCCTCTTTTCCGCTAGGAACTTCAACTCCAGAGGCTGTGGGTGCCCCTTATTGATTCTGTTTGGAAGTACCTTGTAAGAAATGTCCTGCGGAGAAATCTCTTGAATTCTGGAATACAGTTTTCCCCTATAAAAATGATCTACCGCCAATTCTTTCCCTACCTGATAAATGTAGAGCTCATTGCGGTGATGGTTTTTCCATAAAGCAACCCAATTTGAAAGGATCAATCCCATAAATAAAGACAAGGATAAATAGGCATACTTTCTCTTGCTCGTCACAGATAACAAGTAGATACTTGCCACCAGGGCCCAAAATAGCACCATCTCTAGGGGAGCGAAGTTGATATGTTCAATTCGTGCAAGAGGGAGTGCTTGAAAGTTAAACATCATTGAATTTTCTATGTAGATAAGGAAGTCCACTACTTTGCCCAAAACGTTAGCAACAGGTTCTACAAAATATAAAAGCATAAACGGAATGCCGACGCTCATAATCAAGAATGCACCTGGGATAGCAATCAAATTGGAGATCATAAAATAGGTAGGAAATACATGAAAGTAGTGAACGGAAATTGGGAAAGTCATCAGCTGGGCGGCAATACTGACCGAGATGATATTCCAAAAATACGTTATCACCTTGTTGTTCGGTTGCCAAAGTCCCGCAATCTTAGGCTGGAGCAGGACAATACCAAAAACTGCCAGATAAGAAAGCTGAAATCCCACGGAATAGATGATAAATGGATCAAAGACCAATAGAATTAGTGCAGAAAGCGCAAGGGAATTATAAATAGAAGGGCTTCGTGACTTCATCTGCGCCAGACCCATCAAGGTAAACATGGTCGCTGCCCGCATGACCGACGGAGACATACCTGTAATTAAGGCATACATCCAGATAATCATTATTAAGAGGGAGAGATAAAGAATTCGCTTGTGACCTGGAAGTCGGTAGGGTTTGATGAACAGAAAGAAAAAGCCATACACTATCCCCACATGTAAGCCGGAAACCGCCAAGACGTGCATGGTTCCGGCAGTGACGTAAGCCTCACTTACCTCTTTTTCTACATGTTTTTTCTGGCCCAGCAGCAAGGCTTTCGCGATCTGGTTAGAGTAGGGGGTCTGAATATGTCGATCCATGTTTTCCTGTATGGATGCCCTTAACCGCAGCATAAAGTTATTGACTGGGGAATGGTCAATTTTGCCCACCCTCTGAATCTTGTCGTCGACGAAGTGGGAGTGATAAATTTGCTGAACGCGTAAGAATGTTCTATAATCGAACTCGTTTGGGTTTTTGGGTGGCGCAATGCTCGATGGGTTCCCGTACACCCATACCATTTCTCCCGGTAGCAGCGGCTCCGGAAGCGTATGGTAGATAATTACTTCTCCTGTGGAGGGTTGGTATTTGCCTTCCTGTTTTACCCCAGTCACCAGAATCCTGTTCGCATAAGTATTGGGTTTCTTTTGGTCTAGGTCGTTAACTATTCCGAGATATCCCTCTATTTTTTGATGGTGCATGAGATGGGAAGGGTCATTGGTAGCATCTTTCAAATAGGTAAACATCAAGCCCATACTTGTCAGAAGAGCATATGCCATGATCGGGAACAACGTTTTAAATCGAAATGCAAGCTGGAAACGGTCGACCAGGGACAAAATCAAATAGGTGCCAAACAGCGCGAAGGTTAAACTGGTGATTTCCCACATCCCTAGAAAATTGGCGTAAGGGTAAAGCATTATCCCGAGGATAAAAAAAAGAACGTACCTCAAAAATGGGTATTCGCTGAACTTCATCTTTGTAGATTATCAATGCCAGCTTGAATGCGTAACCAAAACTTCTTTTATGGGAAGTTGAAGTTCGCTTTAATTGGTATTAATCTAGTGAAAAAAATGTAAAAGAAAAAGCGGAGCCTTGGTTAAGGGCCCCGCTAAAGATAAATGGGTTTAGAAACTTAGATACTGTAAGGCTCTAATTTTCAAATTCTTCTAGAATCTATAGCCAATACTAAATCCACCGTTCAATTCCACGGCGGAAAAGCGTTCGGCAACTTCTTTGCTAAAACCCCTCGCAATACTCACATAGGGACCCAAAGCCAGTTGGCCATTGTACACCCACTTGTATCCAGCGCCAATACCGATGATCGCGCTGTTCATGTCGGTCGTTCTTAGTAGGCTGTTTTCATCCAGTTCGATAAAATCTCCCACACGGTATTTAAGAAAGGGTGAAATATAAAAGCTGGAAGGATCATAATCGTCCTGTACGAAATAGAAATTATAGGAGAGCGCATAACTGTTGGTCTTAAATTCTCTGCCGTTCTTCCCTTGTGGATTAAATCCAAATCTATCGTTGATCAGGAATTCAACGCCGATCGATTGGGTTTGTGAAGAGTCTGTAAAATATTCATAACCTACTTCAACTGATCCCAGGGCAATGGTATTAAGGATGTTTAATTTGACTTCGTGGCGGGTTTGAGCCGTGGTGTAATATGCTATACTCAAGAACAATACACTTAAAATTACTTTTTTCATCATCTATTATTTTAAACAAAATCACGCTGTTTGTGGACAAATAGTTCTTATCCAATATTAAGCCAAAGGGTACTACAAATATTTCTTCATGGCATAATGGGCGATATTACATTCCATAAATTGCTCTCCCTCTTTTATAAAACCAAATTTTGCATAAAGAGGAACTGCAGGAAGCTGGGCATGTAGGTAAAGGAGCTTCCTTTTGTTTTCTGGTTGGAGCATAATATCTTCCAGTACGGTTTTCACCAAAGCCTGGCCTACGCCCATTCCGCGAAACGATTTCAAGACGGCAAAACGTTCTAGCTTAATGCCTTTATCCGTAGTGCGCCATCGAGCGGTTCCCGCCGGTTCATTCCCTACCATTGCAAGAAAATGAGTCGAAGACCCTTCAAAATCATCATATTCCTCTTCTTGGGGAACTTCTTGTTCTTTGACAAATACGGCTTCGCGGATACTAAAAACCGATTCTAGATCAGCTCCGGATATTACTTTGATGACCTTGATCATTTAATACTTTCCATTTCCTGTTTGTCGTAAGCCTCAATAATGGCTTTTACAAGTTTGTGTCGCATCACATCCTTGCCGCTTAGCTTGACTACGCCGATGCCTTTTACGTCCTTAAGGACTCTCAAAGATTCGCTCAATCCGGATTTCTGGCGGGTAGGTAGATCTACTTGAGTTTGGTCCCCAGTGATGATGACCTTGGAGTTGGGTCCCATACGGGTGAGAAACATCTTGATCTGCTCACTTGTCGTGTTTTGCGCTTCATCCAGCAAGACAAAGGCATCATGCAGCGTTCTCCCCCGCATATAAGCTAGAGGGGCAATTTCTATAACCCGGGTTTCCTGGTAATATTTTAATTTTTCGGCAGGAACCATATCGCTCAAGGCATCATAGATTGGCCTGAGGTAGGGGTCCAGCTTTTCCTGCAGGTCACCGGGTAGAAATCCAAGATTTTCCCCAGCTTCTACCGCGGGACGGGTGATGATAATCCGTTTGACTTCCCGGTTTTTCAAAGCCCTTACAGCTAACGCCACAGCGATGTAAGTTTTTCCCGTACCTGCGGGACCCAGCGCAAAGACGAGATCGTTTTGATACGAAGATTCGACCAGTTTCCGCTGGTTGGCAGATTTAGGTTTGATGATAAGGCCTTTGTTCCCAAAGACGATTACGTCGTTTTTGTGGGTTGTGGCCACGGATTCCTCTTGCACTTCGATATATTCTTTGACGTTATCTGGGGTGATTCTACCAAATCGATCAAAGTGATTCAACAACATATTGACTATATCGTTGATCCGGAGAATTTCCGGAGCACTTCCCTTGATGCGGATTTCGTTTCCTCGGGAAACAATTTTGCTTTGTGGAAAAGCGGCGGCTATTTGACGTATATTTTCATTTTCTGAACCTAAGAAGTCCAGTAACGAAACATTTTCCAAAGTAATTATTTTTTCTACCAATCCTTTTCTGTGTATTTAGGGATGTTTCCTGTTCTTAAGGAATAAAATTTCTATTTTTGTTTATACATTTTGCAGAAACTGTATGCAAAAATACGAAATTTTAATTGATTGCTGATTATGGCGCTAGTAACATTCCTCTCTGATTTTGGAGATACCGATTTTTATGTACCTGCAGTGAAAGCAAAAATGCTTTCCATTAATCCCCAGCTTATTATCGTCGACATCACCCATAAAATAGAGCTATACGATATCGCGCAGGCTTCCTTTACCCTAAGGTCCGTTTACCAGGAATTCCCAAAAGGTACAGTTCACCTTGTGGCGATCAACAGCACCAGCAGCCTCACCGACGGTTACATTGGCATCAAGCTTAATGAACATATATTCGTAGGACCCAATAACGGTGTGCTCAGCATGCTGGCCGATCATGATCCGGGAATTATCGTCAAGTTTGCTGATATCCATATTAAAGACAGCACATTCCCTGCCAAAGATATTTTGGCGCCTATTGCGGCCAAAGTGGCCAGTGGCGCGGCTATCCATGATTTCGGTGGACCGCTCCAATCGATCAAAAGAATGATGGCCAGGCAGATTAAGGCCACCAAAAAGCAGATCGTGGGCTATGTATTGCGGGTGGACCATTTCGGAAACCTGATTACTAATGTGCCCAAAGAAGTGTTTGACCAGCTAAATCCAGGCCGATTCAGCATTGAATTCGGGCGGGAAGTCATAGATAGTCTTCAAAAAACTTACCATCAGGTAGAGCCAGGCGATTGCTATGCGTTTTTCAACAGCCTTAATCTATTGGAGATCGGTATCAACCATGGACATGGAGCCGATCTTTTGGGTATGGGATATGATAGTCCGGTGTATATAAATTTTGACACGCAGTTTTAAAGAAAACTACTAATAAATGTCTGCTTTAGGGGAAGATCATTTTCTTGATTATTAGGAAGATGGGACTTGAGGTGGATAAAAAATATAAGGAAGTGGAGAGAGGGTGTTGCATGGCAAAATTTCTTTTCCCATATTTGCATCCCGTTAAGGAAGTAACGGGAGAGTTATTCTTGAATATTCTCTGTCAAAAATGACACCATGCCTTGGTGGCGGAATTGGTAGACGCGTTGGTCTCAAACACCAATGAGGTTACACTCGTGCCGGTTCGACTCCGGCCCAAGGTACAGCAAACCCTTCTGGAAGCAATTCTGGAAGGGTTTTGTCGTTTTTATACTGGGAGTTTATGGGAATTAGTTTTTTAAATAAGGTCGTAAAAACATCGTCTTGATCTATGTGAGGATGTTCCTTTTTATGCCAATGAAGAAATTTGATAAACAACAGGAAAGCTGTTGAAAAATCGCTTATCAACAGATTGGCTGTAAAGGAGGCAAACGCCTCAATTTCCGGCAACTTGTGTAGGGACGGAGTATCTTTCCCGTGCTGGTAGAAGAGCAAATCCGGATATTAATGATAGCGGTTATGCCGCCAGGCGTAGGAAGAAATTTGAAACGTGAGCCTCAGGCCTTACAGCGGCAAATATTGAGCAGGTAGATACTATGGTAGGTTAGGGGGGCTCACGCAGTTCCGGAAGGATGAATATGACCCGTAGCGCTCAGCGATCAGACAGGACAGCAGTTCTACCTTTTTCCCGGCGGGCAGTTGTTTGCCAGCCTCCTGGCTCGATCATCCCGAAGTCCATAATATCGATGCGGAATTGAATAACACACAAAAAAAGGGCAAGTCCTTGAAAAGACTTGCCCTTTTTGCTATTAGCTGCAGGTGTTATCCAGCTACTTGATTTGATTAGCTCAATTTGAAACGGATAGGTAATCTCATTTTTACCCTAACCGCCTTGCCTCTTTGCTTTCCGGGTTCCCAGTTAGGAGCGGCTTTAACCACTCTCATTGCTTCTTCGTCACAACCTCCACCGATACCCCTTAGGATTTCAACGTCCTGAATGGATCCATCTGTGTTCACAACGAATACCACATATACTGTACCTTCGATTCCCATCCTTCTGGCTTGGGTTGGGTATTTAAGGTTGTTGCTCAAGTATTTGTTCCAACCTTCCATTCCTCCTGGAGGAGTCGGCATGGTTTCCACCACGTCAAAGATTTCGTCGGCTTTCTCTACCACCGGAGCTTCCGCTATCACTACTTCTTTAATGACAGTTTCTTCTTTGACATCCACGTCAAAATTCACTTCTATCTCTTCAATCTCCACTTCATCAGGAACCTCTTGAATGACTGGCTGCTCAATCGGTGGTGGTGGTGGTGGCGGTGGTTGTTCCGTAATCGGAATGTCAAGTAATTCTTCAAATGCATCGTCTACGGTTCCCAGATCTTTTAGAGCACCATCATCGTATGATTTGTACTCAAAAGCAAAGAGAACTACAGCAACACTGACCGCCAAACCGAGGTTTAGAAACATCCCTGACTTATTGGTCAAATCAGCTTTGGGTGTCTTTTTAGCTTCCATGATAATTTCCTTATATAGGTTATAACTCTTTTCTGTTTAGAGAAAACAATTGTAAACAATTATTTTTATTTATACAAGACTACTTTGTTTCTTGTGTAAAATATAAAAACAAGCGGTACCAATCGTTCCCCCCATTATATTTGCAACCATGTCCCCATAATCAAATGATCTTCCGGGGATGAACTGTTGTAAATATTCTACTAATATAGCAATTAGAATTCCAAAAACTAAATAGTTAGTAATAAATTTTACTTTATTTAATTTCGTGTTTTCCAGCCTTACCCTATTCCACAAAAAGGTCAGGACGAAAAACAAGCCGAAGTGAACCAGTTTGTCAAAACCAATGACATCGGGAGTCTTGGGCAATTGTTTGCCCGGTGTCAATGTGGCGATAAGGATAAACAGCAGCCAAACCGCTGCCGGAAGAATACGCTTTATCAAATTATGCTCCAACCAATTCGGTGTAGGCTTCCGCGGATAACAGTTCAGGCGATTCGCCCTCAAATTTTATTTTTATCATCCAGCCAGCCCCGTAAGGGTCTTCGTTGACTAGCTCCGGAGCATCTTCCAGTTCTTTATTCAACTCAATAATTTCCCCCGATAGAGGCATAAACAAATCAGAAACGGTTTTCACAGCCTCTACTGTACCAAACACTTCTCCTTCTTCGATAGTTTCACCGACAGTTTCTACTTCTACAAAAACAATATCCCCAAGCTCCTTTTGCGCAAATTCCGTGATACCAACTACTGCAATATCACCGTCGATTTTAACCCATTCATGGTCTTTGGTGTACTTTAATTCCTTTGGAAAATTCATATTCTTTTTAAATTGAGGTGTCCAAAAATACGAGGTTTAACCATATGATAAAACCTATTCGCTTAAATTAAATGTCAACTGTCCACCAAATGCCGTTGAGCTTCTCCTGAATGCCGTTGAGACTTTGGGATCGTTGATGATTCTGTCGAAATACAGACTTACATTAAGTTTTTGGTTGACCACATACCCTACGGTCGGCCTTATGGTGATGTTCAGATTTCCGTTGGTCAGGGTGTTGGCCTCTTCAATTTTTCTTTGGATCGTTTGTGTATCCACTATCCTCGTAGAGACTCTAAAGGTAAGGTCATTACTAAGCACCTCGTCCCTGCCTTGGATTTTAAACGGAATTCTCACCCCTGCTTTAGTATATCCCAGGTCAAACCGGAAGTCAACGCTCTTTTGCTCGTTGACCTGCGCATTGGAGAAATTCAGTCCTATCGTTCTTTCCGTGTTGTATTCAAAAGATACGTTCATCCGGTCCTTGGTCAATAAATCCATCCCTATCAGCGGAGCAAATCTTTCTACTACGATCACGTCATTTAGAATAAATATCGGAATATAGGCACCAAATTCATCCGTCATGCTTACCTGTGGGATATTTTGAAGGGTATTGTAAAGTTCCAGTCCATTTTGGTAAAGCAATGAATTGGAAAAATTGCTCACATCATAGGATGAGGAATAATTATGAGTAAGATTAATGGAGGAGAAATGTTCCTGCAATGCAGGGATTCTGGAAAGGCCATTATAGGATAGCCTCCAGTTGGGAAGAGGCATCTTAGGGAAGGGGCTTAAATCCACCTCTTCGGCGGCCCGTCCCGAGTAGGCTGCCAAAAACGCAGGGATCAATACGCTCTGGCCGTTGATATTATATTCTCCCCCTGGATTTCCTTCTTCAAGTCGGCTCTTTATAATCTGCCTGTACTGTTCGAAATTTTGGAAGAGCGGTGAGTTGTTCTGCGCATCATCTTTGGCAAACACTGTTTTCAACATGTTGTAGCTGATGCTGTAGGAACCTAATCTATTGGGATTGATGGAGGTAAAATCCCCGGAGGAGCTTTCTCTCCTAAATATTTCGCTGTATTCTCCCGACTCTCTTTTCCTAAGCTCCAAGGTAATCCTAAAGTCCTTAATGGGTTCGATGATTGAAGTGATCTGAAGGTTTCTCAATTCGTTTTGCCTGAATGTCTGCGTCAGCTGATCGCTGGGCGCAATCAATCCTTGGTTGGCCAAGTCATACCGGATACTGCTGCTCTGGCTCCCAAAAACAAAACCAAGACCGGGATTCATGAAGCTTCTGTCCATCCCCAACAAACCGCTGTTCTCCATATATCCCGGTAAGAACGTGCCTTGGGTAACCTGGTACCTAAAATTAACCTCCTTGACCATCATGGCAAACTTTAACAATTCGCTACCAAAGCCGTCGTTGGAGGGAGTTTCTTCAGCCTCGGGCTGTGTATTTGGCCTGCCAGGAATCGTAGGCCGCCTTGGCGTATTTAATGCTCTTAACTTTCTACTTTTATTGTAAAGCCCTACAAAATCCAGTTTCCCCGCAATAGACCGGTCTCTTGTGTTTTGGATGACGTTACCCAAGGTGTCTCTCTGCCCAATGGCGCCGGTAAACCAACTGTAGGAGGCCTCGTAACGCGCATCTGCACTGATCCAATCAGTCAGGGGGAACTTGTCCAGAGGAACCTTGTAATTGGCTACAAATTGCTGGTTGTAACTGGTCGTCCTACCTAGTCTCTTGATATTGGAACGAAGAGAATCAATTTTGGCCTCGGTATCCAGTTCCCCTTCGGGCTCATCCACGACAGAATTGACACTCGAGCTAAAATCCAAAGCTAAATTCTCTGTCAGATCCCAGTTTAAGCTATAGAACCTGTTGATGAAAAAGCTCTTCTGAAATAAAGGATCCACCCCGGCAGTAGACAATTGGTCATTCCGGTTTTGGGTCTTCATGTAAGTCCGGTCCAGATCTATCCTTGCGGACAACATAGAGGGCACAAAATTGAAATTGATATCCCTGATTAGCTGCAAGTACTTGTTGCTCAAAAAACCCATTTCCTTGAAAGGCGCAACAATCCAAGGCTTAGGCTGGAAATTATAGGCCAAATTTCCTCTATAAGTTTCGAACAAATAGCTTTCTGTCTGGATATTGCTTTGGATCACTGTCCCATAGGCATAGGATGCCGAGAAATTTTCAAGGTCATATATCCTGTTAATTTCTTTCTCTGGGTTACGGATTTTTCTGACATTGTTCAAACTGAAATTTTTCCTTTTGGATTGGTCCATTACCAGATCCTTGTAGGCGTCTTGCTCTTGGGTCGTCCTGAATTTCCGCAGAGCAACCTCAAAAGGAACATCTGAATTTAACGGATCATATTCAGGTTTGGTGGAGCTGTTCTCGAAGCTGATGTAGAGAGGGATACTCAAGTTCAAAGCTTGGGGCAAGATTTTATCAATATTCACATTGGCAGAAATGTCATACTGGGTAGAGGATTCCCTCGCTCTTTCGGAAAGTCGGGTTTCCAAGCCACCAAAACCGAAGGTATTGTGTCTGATGGAGGATGAGATCACCGCAACATCAGCAATCTTGGCATTTAACCGTGCATTGGCCGCCCAGCCTGATGACTTGTTAAAATCCGTAACTCTAAGCTCATTGGCCCAGATACAGATGGATTTGCTACCACCACCTGAGGTGCCTGGGTTTTTGATCCCGATCATCATCCCCTGGATCTGGCTCAACTCCGGTCGGCCCACCACAGTTACTTTGTACTGTCGGATCTGCTCCGAATAAGCAAGGTTTTGGGGATTTCGGTTGTTGTCTCTAGCCGATTTCACGCCTACGATCTCGTCAAAGGCAATGTCGATTTCGTTTTCCAAAGGCCATATTTGTCGAGGATCCCTGGTACCGGGAGGAGTAAGGAACAAGGGCACCTCGATCTCATAATAATTGTCCGTATAGTCAGTTCCCAATCTCAGGAACGCAGTGATCTCGCCGTTTTGAGCATCCTGGCTCTCAGCATGAAGGAACATTTTAAGGCGGCCATACTGTACAAGATCCTGGCTTACATTCTTGAAAACTGCCCGGGCATCCCTTGCCTGTAAGTTGTCGACACAAAGCCTCAATGACTGCTCGTTCAATTGCCGCTCCACTGTGGAGGTATTGTCGCGATCCCGTTCGATCCCTGGAGGAAGTACATAGGGACTTTGGGTCTCGTTGCCCTGACCGTTTTCTTCAATATTCACCACCCCTACGGTGAGGTTGGAATTGTCCGGCTCCGGTATCTCAGACAAGCCCCGCTGGAATAAGGATTCCTGAAATGTTCTCCATTGGCTTCCCACCATCTGAAATTTGGCCATCCTCAATACAACCGGCTGTTCAAAGTCAGTCAAATAGGTTCTAAGGAAACGGATAGACTTAAAGCCGGAGATTCCCCCATAGGCTTGGTCGGGCTGCCTTACAGGAATCCTGAACAAGAACCACTTGACCTCTTCCCCGTTTTCATAATGGATCACTTGATCGACTATATTGTTTCTGCCTACTTCCATTTCGCTCGGACGCAGATTCACCTTGTATTCATAGTAGCTCTCCAGCTCATTGATAGTGTTGTCGTTGTTCAAGTCCTCGTTATCGGGGAGGTTTGAGCCCGATGGGGTATAGGGTAAATTACTGTCTGAAACAATGGGAGAGTTTCCCTCCATCCCGTTGAAACGCTTATATCTTTCCAGGATTTTCACGTCGTTTTGATCAAAGTCCTCGCCCAAATAGTATTTAAAATCATCAGCAGAGGGATCCGCTACGATTTGTTGCTTAGCAGTAGGGGAGACGTTCAATCGGTTGATAAACCGGCTACCGAAATAGGCGTTTTCAGCGGCATTGTTCAAGCCGTCCAATCCTATATCTTGATTGGCCCTAGCTTCGGGGGAATTATCAAATGCCGGGGTTAAGTATTGTTGGGAGGTCAGCCGTCCCCATTCATTCTCGTTGACTTTGGACAGATCCCCATCGACAGGAAGCCCATTTTCAAAGGCATGTCTGCTGTCGGACATGACATCTTCAGATACATCGCCCAAGTTAAAAATAAGGGAACCTCCCGTAGTATTGTTTTGGTTAAAGATCCCATCAAGTACCCTTCCGTTTTCTCCAGGCAGGAAAGGATCCATCATCCAAAACTCGATGTACTCAATGTTGTTCCTGTCAAAATCCACTTCCGAGGTGATTGCCCGTGTGATGCCTCCAAAGTTTTGTTCAGGATCAGGCAACAATCCTTCTTGGGTAAGATTGGGATTGTAATTGTACATGCCGCGTTCGTGTGGGAAATAGGCCAGATCAAACAAGGTTTCTGGTAATCTGATGTTATCGTAAGACCTGCCTGGAAATATCTCCTGTGGCCGAACGCTTCGTACATAATGGTTGCTGCGGTCCTCTTGACTAAGATTGGAAGGCACGCCTCTGCCCGAACTTCTGTAAAAGACATTATCAATATTGTACCAAGCCAGCCTTGCCCTACGATAGGCTTTGCCGAGCCTGTCTTCTGTTTGGCCGCTGAGATCGAATTTATTGTCGTCGGTAGCGGGCGTGGACGCCAGTTTCCAAGTTTGAGGGGAGTTTCCCAAAGTAAAAGGAATAATCGCCGATTCGAAATCATCAATATAAGAGGCACCTTCTCCGTTTACTTTATTCGAGGTACCGGGAATCAGATGGGCAAATTCCCCGCTAAACTGCAAAAGAGATGGCTCTTTGGTTTGAGTAAAAGGGAGGGCATCGGCAAGTTTGGTGAGAAAGATGGATTCATCACTGTAGTTTACGTCAAGTCCCCAAAGGCTATTCTTCAAGGTTTCGTTACCTGTACTGATCCTACTGATATTGGGTCTTTCGTTGAGGTAAAGGAATGTGCCGCCGAGCGAGAAGTTCTCATTGAACATATAGTCGAGTCTCGTGCCAAGTAAGCTTCTGGTCTGGAAGGAGACCAGGTCGGCCTTTTCGAAGCTGATACTAATTCTCTTCCCGGACTGGAGAATGCCCTCATTGATGATCACCACTCTTCCGATATTGTAGTCTACTGTAAAATCCACACCTTCGGTCAAGGGGATATTTCCTGCGGTAACCAGCACTGAGCCCTCGGAGATGTTGAGACCTGGAAGCATAATTTCGGAAGACGACCCCGCTGTCAGACTCCCCTTGATAAAGTATTTGTTAAGTCTGGTGACCAGCTCCGCATCTGCTTGGGTCGTTCGGTAAAGGGTGTCGAAGACATATTTTTCAACCAAACTGGCTTCTGAAGCAAGGAAGTTCTTTTGGAGGTTTTGACCGAACGGTTCCAAAACTGGGAATATCAAAACCCCTAGTTCTGGAAGAATCGTCAATCCTGGTACAAAATCAAAGTTGCCGTCTGGCTGTGGATCATTTTGGGGATTTAACTTGTCCAAATTCATCAGGCGGATCAAGGGCACATCTTTGACGTTTTGGCCTTCTAGAAGACTGGGATTATCCATACCCGTTCTGTCATCCCTGTAAATTACCTGCAGCTGAAAGCCTTCTTTCTGGATCTGGCTGGCATTGAAATTATAGACGTTTTTCATCATCAAATCCCAAGTGGGAAGCTGGGTGTTGATGCGGCTTGGCCGTAACATCTTCAGGAAGATAATGTCGTTTTCAGAGCGGTTTTGATAATCCTCCGAAAGTTCGCCCACCTTGTAGGACTGGCCATTGTAGGTGTATTCATAGGAGACGGCCACTACCTCGTCATTTTGCAGTTTCCTTGACAAGGAAAAATACCCCAGTTGCCTATGAAAGGTGTATTCGTTTTGCTCTAATTTACGGGCTCCGTTGATTTGCTCAAAGTCCGTTCCTCTCACCAGATTCAGATCATTGGCAATGGCACTGGAGGCATTATCATAGGGGCGGAAGCTGGGGTTGGAGGTCAGGTTGTTAAATAAAGAGTTCGCGGCATTTGAGGCGGGGGCGCTGGGATTTCCGGCGCCAATGTTGGGGTTTTCCGGCTTGTATATCCTCTGGCCTTCCCCAAGATCCGTGAAAGCTGCAAAGTTTCTTAATGTTTTTGTATTATTGGCGCGGTTCATTATATAGACTTCTACCCGCGTAATATTCACCCCAGACAAAACCTGTGGCAGCCCCCTCAGCCAATTTTCGTAGTTGTTACGGAAAAAATGGCCCAAGAAAAAATGCCTGTTTTCGTCATAGTCCGAAGCCTGGATTTCGAAAGGCCGTCCCTGATTACCTCCTTCAATTACGATTTCATCCCTTTGTCCCCTTTGGGTGGATGCCACGGCAGTCATAAACAACTTGCCGAACTGAAGCTGTGTCTTTACCCCGAATAGATTCTGCGCACCTTGAATCAGACTGTTTTGGATGGGCATGCTGACATTGCCTATTTCAATGCTTTTGATAATATCCTCCTCAAACCCTGCATATTCTACCTTGAGCTGGTTTTGGAAATCAAAGGAGTTGTTGCTGTCAAAATTAGCACCGATCCTCATCTTCTGACCCAAGGTGCCGTTGACACTCATCTGGATCTGCTGGTTAAAGTTAAATCCTCCGTTTTGCTGTTGGCGTATTGGAATGGATGGATTGTCTATTCTCCTGAAAATCCCTCCGAAGTCAAGATTCACATTGCCAGTAGGTACAATGTTGATTTCGTTGCCCCCGAATATCCTGTCGAAAGTGGGACTTAAAGTGATAGGAGGGATAAGTCCCCGCCCACCGACGGCACTTTCCCCGTCCATGCCCTGCGAACGGCTTCTCCAGTATTCCTGTCTCAGGCGGAGTTCCTGGATTTTAGAGAAATCCTCAAACTCATAGGTATATCCTGGCTGAACTGCTCCCGAGTCAAGTTCATCCGTAATCCGATATCTGAAAGTAGAGTCAAGCTCAACTTCAATTCTTTGGTTTGTAGGAGGCTGCAGCAGAAAGGGGGAGGAGTTTCTTAAAAAAGGATTTTGATTTGGAAAAAGAGGACTGGTATTGAAGTTGTCCCAAAGCAGAAAGGATGGTAAAGTTCTTCTTTTGTTTAACGAATCAATATTGGGAAGCGTATCGTTTGGAATGGTGTCATTAGCCTGTGCGGCAGCTTCTTGTATGGAACAAAAGAACACAAAGACAAGCAACGACAATACCAATGTCGATGAATGGAATGACTTAAACTCCTTAAAAATATATGAGTGTGCAAAGCTCAACGCAGTACCGGGTTAAGATGACTTTAAAGATGCTTTAATTAAATCTTCCAATGAAATATCCGGGCCTGATTTTTTTATAACAGTTTCGATATTTTTTTCAGCCGCTGCTTTGGTAAAACCTAAAGTCATCAAGGCTTGTAACGCCTCCTGTTTTATCTTATTGCCTTTATTTATAAATCCAGTTATCCCCTTAGCTGTGTCTTGGTAGCTGTCCTTTTTGATCTTATCCTTTAACTCTAAAACAATACGTTGGGCGGTTTTGGCACCGATACCCTTCACTCGCTGGATCGTCTGGTGATCACCAGCAATGATAGCCTGCTCCAGTTCCTCCGTACTTAGAGAGGATAGCACCATCAAGCCGGTATTAGGTCCAACTCCGCTGATTGATATGAGGTCTGTGAATAACTTTTTCTCCGTCTCCTCTTTGAATCCAAACAAGGTATGGCTATCCTCTTTAACGCTTAAATAAGTGAGGAGCATGACCTGCTCCTCGTCTTTGATTTTTGCATAAGTGTTGAGTGATATTTTCACTTGGTAACCAATCCCATTGATGTCTATAATGACATAAGTGGGGTCTTTATACGCCAATTTCCCTTTTAAATACGCAATCATATTTGATTGGGGGTTTGGGCATCCACTACTGCGATCGCCACCATGTTGACGATCTCCCTTACAGAACTGCCTAATTGAAGGACGTGAACTGGCTTGTTCATTCCCATCAGGATCGGACCTATGGCTTCAGAATTACCTATCTCAGACAGTAGCTTGTAGGCGATGTTGCCAGATGCTAGATCAGGGAAGATCAGCGTATTGGCTTTTTTGTTGGCCAAGGCACTGAAGGGATAGTTCTCTTTTTGAAGTTTCTCGTCAAGTGCCACATTGGCCTGCATCTCTCCTTCTATGACCAAGTGGGGATATTTGGCTTTTGCCTTGGCGGTTGCAAGGGAAGTCTTGGTGGGAACATCCCCTTTGGCAGAGCCAAAATTGGAATAGGATAAAACAGCTATTCTAGGCTCTAAGTCAAAGAAGCTGACTCCTTTTGCTGTCAGCCCGATAATTCCTACAAGCTGATCAGCGGTAGGGTTTACATTCACGGTAGTGTCTGCAAAGAAGTAGGGCCCTTTATCCGAATTCATAATATACATTCCGGCTACCCGCTCTACTCCTTCCTGTACACCGATTACATGTAAAGCAGGTAATATCGTTTTGGGATAATCTTTGGTCAACCCTGATATCAAGGCATCTGCATCCCCCAGCTCCACCATCATTGCCCCGAAATAGTTTCTGTCGCGCATCAATTTTTTGCCCTCAAAGGGGGTCATCCCCTTTCTTTTCCTCTTTTCATAGAGCACGCTTCCATAACGGTCCAGTTTCTCATCCTCCTCGAAAGGATCTATAATGGTCGCTTCATGAAGGTCTAAAGAATGCTCCTCGATCAAGTTCAGGATTTTTGTTCTGTTGCCCAGAAGGATCGGAATACCAATTTTTTCGTCCTGTATGAGTTGGGCGGCCTTTAATATCCTTCTGTTGTCCGCTTCCGCAAACACTACCCGCTTAGGATCTTTTTTGGCTCGGGAAATGACCCTTGACATCAGCCTTTGGTCTATTCCTATTCGTTCCTGAAGTTCGAGTTCGTATGCCTCCCAATCGGTGATGGGATATTTAGCCACCCCCGAATCCATGGCAGCTTTTGCCACGGCAGGAGCAATTGTGGTGATCAGCCTAGGATCCAGCGGCTTTGGAATCAGATAATATCTACCAAAACCTAATTTAGTATCTCCATACGCTTTGTTTACGATGTCCGGAACCGGCTCCTTAGCCAATTTAGCGATGGCTTTGGCTGCAGCCAGTTTCATTTCCTCGTTGATGGCAGTAGCTCGCACATCCATTGCCCCTCTAAAGATATAAGGAAATCCTATAACGTTATTCACCTGGTTGGGATAGTCGGACCTTCCGGTTGCCATGATCAAATCCTCCCTCGCAGACGTAGCCAGTTCGTAGCTGATTTCGGGATCTGGGTTAGCCAAAGCAAAGACCAAAGGATCCCTAGCCATTAGCTTGACTTGATCCTGGGTGACGGTATTCGCCGCAGACAGACCCAGGAAAACATCCGCTCCTGTCAATGCTTCGGTCAGCGTGTGGATGTCACGATCAGTTGCCAAGGCCTTACGGTTTACTTCCATATCTTCTCGGTCTGCTCTTACCACGCCTTCTTTATCACAGACGACGATATTTTCTTTTTTGACCCCGAGGCTCATATAGAAAAAAGTACAGGAAATAGCAGCGGCGCCTGCACCGTTAACTACCAGTTTGATGTCTTCTATTTTTTTATCGATAATCTCAAGAGCATTTAAAAGCGCTGCCCCGGAAATAATTGCCGTGCCGTGCTGATCATCATGCATCACAGGGATGTTCATTTCCCTCTTCAAGGTTTGCTCTATGACAAAACATTCCGGAGCTTTAATATCTTCGAGGTTGATACCTCCAAAAGTCGGTTCTAAAGATTTGATGATATTGATCAACTTCTCCGGATCCTTCTCATTTATTTCCAGATCAAAAACATCGATGCCTGCAAATTTCTTGAAGAGAACACCTTTGCCTTCCATAACAGGCTTGGAAGCGTCAGGGCCGATATCTCCTAACCCCAGCACAGCAGTTCCGTTGGAGATCACTGCGATCAAATTTCCTTTAGCTGTGTATTTGTAGGCAGCTTCCTTGTCAGCATGTATTTCCTTGCAAGGCTCAGCAACTCCCGGGGAATAAGCCAACGCAAGATCCAGCTGGCTGGAAAGCGGCTTGGTCGGCACGACCTCTATTTTACCCGGCTTATCTTGGGTGTGGTAATTTAGTGCATCCTCTCTTCTGATTTTAATAGCCATAAGTGTTTTTTAATTTTGTTCATTCTCCGACACCGATGGTGCGGACGGAAATTCCGTGGCCAGAAGAATTGTTTCTATTTCCCTCAAAGAAGCGCGATGGGCTTCATTGGGATAGTACACAAATCCTTCCATGTAATAAAGTTTCCCTGCTTCTTCATCCACCACAGTATAAGAAAGAAAGGATCCTCCCATGCTGATGTTATGGGTTCTCCATTGGCTCCTTAATTCCACCGCATAGTTGCCACCTACGCTGATGTTTCTAAACGAGGGGACAGATAGCTGTTGGGTTTCTATGTAACTGCTTTGAATGTCAGGGTCACCAAAAATCCTAGTTTTGGTAATTTCGTTTCTCAGCTTGATGATATTATCCGGAAATACCTGCTCTTCTGAGACATAGTCTGTCTGATAGAAGAACAGACTGATATCCGCACGGCTGGTAGTCGGCGTAGGCTGTCGCATCCATAAGAAGTTTTCATCCTCTTTCACAAATTGATATGAGGCAGGAACATTAATTCCGATACCGAACTTTTCCTTCCCTTTAACATGAATCGCTGAGTTTTTTCGGCTAAGGATACCGTTGGCCAGCCTTTCCCGTTCTCGTACTTCATACATGTTCTGAATCCGGTCTTTGTTGGCTTTTAGGTTTTGAATGAGTTGTTCTTCATTGGACCCAAAAAGGTATAGGACCACCTGACCAATGGCAAATTCATTTTCGTTCCTTAGCATAAATACAGAGGAATCGCTACGTACCTTTTCTTTAGCGGATTGGTTGAACTGCGCATTTATCGCCTGACTCCCCGGATTTTTGTCGTCAAAGGTGGTGACGTAAACGATATTGGTAGCGCTTTTTAGAACCCTGTTCATCGCCCGGGGATCTACCCGTCTAAGGTTGAAGATTTTCTCCTGGCGCTCCAGCCCCCGAATGTCTTCTTCAAAAATGTCTTTTACAGCATCTCCGACAGGGCCTTCATATTTTGCCGAATCCATAACTAGTATGATTTCTCCTACATCACCTCTGGCTCTTGGTTTGGAGGAATCGGAACTTTCCTCGGTGTTTTCTCCGCAACCTACCAGGATGAGGAGTATGAAAACCGAAATTAAATGAATTCTTTTTTTTATAGACATAATATTGATTTTAGTGATATGAGCTTCAATTTATAATTTAATCCCCGAATAAAAATGAAAATTAAAAATTTAGTTCATAAAACTCAGCCGATAATCAATCTCTGTCCGGGCTTGATCTGATTGTTGTTCAAATTGTTAAGCTTTTTGAGCTGGTCTATGGTTACCCCTTCCATCTTTCGGGAAATAAGCCACAGGGAGTCGCCGGGTTGAACAGTATAGACTTTGTTGTTGGATTGATTGGGATTGCTGGATTCCGTATTGTTGGACACCAAAGCATTGGAGAGAGCATCATTTTCAGAATAGATGGATAAATTTTGCCCGACTTTAATCATGTTTGATGTTAGAGAATTCCATTTTTTCAGGTTAGCGACAGTGGTGTTGTGTTTTTGAGCTATGGTTCCTAAAGCATCTCCCTGTCGGACCCGATAGATAATCCTATGTGCAGGTAGAGCGTACGGTTCTTCAATCTCTTCTACATTGTCAGCCAGCAAAATATTGGATCTCAAGCTGAGCGAATCCATAATCCACTCCTGATTTTCCGCAAGGAACCCGGCTTTTGATTTCGGGATTTTCAATGCATAGTGGGTATGGGATTGGGGGATCTGGCGTTTCAATATCGACGGATTCAATTCCTCCAGGTCTTCGATGCAAATCCCAGAGAGTTGCGAAAACTGCTCCAAATCAATCTTTGTTCCCAATTTCACTTTTTCATGCACCAAAGGAAAGGCAGAATTCTCAAGTATTATATTATGTTCTTCTGCGTAACGCAGAACGTACATGATGGCTTGAAATTGGGGGATATAACTTCGGGTTTCCCTGGGAAGATAATCATAGATGCCCCAAAAGGTCTTCTTGCCTCCAGATCTTCTAATCGCTTTTCTCACATTTCCCGGTCCGCAGTTATACGCCGCCAAAGCCACCTCCCAATCACCAAACATCCTGTGAAGTGCTTTGAGGTATTTCACAGCGGCTTCGGTGGCCAACTCGGGGTCCATACGGTCATCGACGTGGCTATTGACATAGAGCTTATATTCTCTGCCGGTGGCCGGCATAAATTGCCACAATCCCATTGCGCCGACTCTAGAAACAGCCTTGGGATTTAAACCCGATTCTATTATGGCCAGGTATTTTATGTCATCCGGCATACCGTGTCTTTCCAGGGCATCTTCAAATAAGGGCAGATAGGTATCTTTCCTCTCCAGAATCATTCTGGAATAGGCACGGTTACGGACGGTAAAGTAATTGATAAAGGAAAAAATGGTCTCGTTTAGCTCAAAGGGCATCTCAGTAGACATGGCATCTACGCGCTCTTTTACTTCATCGTAGGTAAAGTCGGGAATGTGGTCAAAATCATATTGCGGTAATATCAACTCTTCGTCCGCCTGCATTACATTCAAAAAATCGACTAACTCCTGACCATGAGAAAAAAATACGAGCAACAGGTTTAGAGATAAGGTTAAGAAAACCGTGTAAGTCAATTTTTTCATGGCCAGGATAATTTGGATTTAATTATTCGATTCCATTAAATAATCGGCAAACGCATAAAGATCTGCTTCTTTAAACGAATTTGCCATTATCTGTAAGCCGATAGGAAGACCATTTTTGTCCTCTCCGTTAGGAATTGAAACGGAGGGAACCCCAGACACAGATGCCTGAACAGTAAATAGATCTTCAAGGTACATGGCCACCGGATCGTTGGAATGCTCCCCAAACTTAAACGCTGTTGAAGGCGTAGTGGGCATAATAATGTAGTCAAACTTGGTCAACAGATCCTCTGTAAACTCCTTTATCAGCCGCCGTACTTTTTGCGCTTTAGTGAAATAGGCGTCATAGTAGCTAGCACTCAGCACAAACGTACCCAGCATGATCCTTCTTTTTACCTCTTCACCAAAGCCCTCAGCTCTGGTCAGTTTGTACATGCTCTCCAGATTGTGCGCATTCGGTGTTCTGTAGCCGAATTTTACACCGTCAAATCTCGAAAGATTGGAACTCGCTTCGGCAGTTGTCAAAATGTAGTAAGTGGGCAGTACATGTTCCAAAAGCGGAAAATCTACTTCTTCTACCTGATGTCCCTCCTGCTTTAGCCTCTCCAAAACGGCTATTGTATTGGACTTAATTTCCTCTTGTAACGATTCCGAGTGGAGTGTTTCTTTAAGGTAAGCTACTTTTGCCGACTTGCTAAAGTTTAACAGTTCGCTATAGTTGGGAACAGGCTTTTTGGATACCGTGCTGTCATATTCATCAGGACCGGCAATAACTTCCAAAACCAGGGCGTTGTCCTTTACATTGGTTGAAAATACCCCAATGGTGTCGAAAGATGATGCATAAGCGATCAATCCAAACCGCGATACCCTAGAGTAGGTGGGCTTGATACCGACAATACCGGTGAAGGCCGCCGGCTGTCTTACCGATCCCCCGGTATCCGTACCCAAGGAGACGGTGCATAAGTTTGCCTGAACGGCTACCGCTGACCCGCCCGAAGAACCTCCGGGTACCCTGGATTCATCGATGGCATTGAGTACTTTCCCATGAACAGAGTTCTCGTTGGAAGAACCCATTCCGAACTCATCACAGTTTAACCTGCCGATGATAATCGCGTCCTCATCAATCAATTTTTGTACTGCTGTAGCGGTAAACTGAGATTCGAACCCTTCCAGAATTTTGCTGGAAGAATTGACTTCATGTCCTGCATAACAGAGAACATCTTTAATGCCGACTACCATGCCGGCCAATTTACCGGCCTTTCCTGATGCAATTTTTGAATCTATCACCGCTGCCTGTTCTAAAGCAGCATGGGTATAAACTTCAACGAAGGCGTTTAAATGTGCCTTCGCTTGAATGTTTTTGAGATAGTGATTGACAATTGCTTTACAATCTGTTTCGTTATTTGCAATTGCTTTTTTTATATCGTCAAATGAATGGAAACTACTCAATGTAAGAGATTTTAGTGTTCTTTCTTTTTGTCTTTTAGACCTTCCTCTAAATCATCCTGAATTTCTTTAGTTGCGTCCTTGAATTCTCTGATTCCTCTCCCCAACCCTCTAGCCAATTCAGGGATTCTTTTAGCACCAAATAGGAGTATGATCACCAAGATGATGAGCACCAATGATCCCCCTCCTATATTTTGAATGAAACCCAATGTATTCATAATAAGCTTGTTTTGGTTATGTTATTGTTACAAATATATCACTGTGCTTTTTTAACACAAAGGAATGACATAGAGTTATTCCTCTTTTTTTCAAATATAAGGATTAATAATGATTTATGGTTTATTTTCTCGAAAGCCAAACTGAGGGGTCCATCACCTCCAGCCCTTTCCAAGTTTGGAAGTGAACCTCAGCTATGCCGTCTTTATTGGTATAGACGGTTCCGATAGGTGTGATGGAATTTACCTGCTGTCCGGATTTGACCGTAATGGTTTTCAATCGGCTGTACATGGTGTAATACTCACCATGCCTAATGATAACAGTTCCTCCCATGCCGGGGACGGTGGTAATCTTCGTTACTGTACCACTAAATACCGATCGGACGGTTTCATCGGAGTTAGTTTGGATATCCACACCATCATTCGTTTCCGTGATTCCTCTAAGGGTGGGGTGGGCGTGGGTTCCGTATTTTCTGCTGATAAAGCCGCTGGCTACCGGCCAAGGAATCCGTCCTTTGTTTCCTGCAAATGAGCTGGATAGTGCTGCTCCTTCCGGCGTAAGTGGGATCTTGCTCCCGGGAGCGGTGGTGGTAGTCTTGGTATTGCTTTTCTTTGCATCAGCTTCTGCCAAGCGTATTTCTTCTTCAATGACCATGGTGATCAGCTTGTTGAGTTGTTCCTGCTGTTTTTTCGTCGCCGCAATTTCTTTTTTTAGCTCCTCTTCTTTTTGGGAAAGCGTTTGAATAATACCCTGCTGTTCATTTTTTAGCTGGTCAAGTTGTTGTTTTTGGAGCTGTTCCTGCTGGAGAACCAAATGTTTTTCCTCCCTTCTATCTTCCAAAAGGGCTCTTTGATCCTCAAGCGCCAAGTTTACCCGTTCGATTTCAGCTACTTGCTTTTTCCTGGCGTCGCTGTACTGTTTGAGGTACCTCAACCTCATATAAAATTGTTTGAAGGTAGACGAGCTGAAGATAAAGGTCATGATAGTGACTCCACTGTTTAGTTTGTAGGACACATAAATCATATTTCCGTACTCTTCTTTCAGGTTCTTTAAGTCATTTTCCAAAGAAACTATTTTTGACTCTGTTTCTTTGATCTCGTTGTCGATCAGCGTGACTTCCCTGTTCAGGGTGTTGATATAAGAAACTCTTGTCTCCAGCTGTTTGCTAACCAGCTGAAGTTCTCCCAATGAGTTTTTCTTCCGGGCCGAGGTTTGCTTCAAAATCTTGTCAAATTCGCTCAACCTTTTTTGCACATCCGCTTTTTCTTTTTCAAGCTGTGCGCGGCTTTTTTTGGTTTGGGCGTAACTTTCTTGAAAACACAACAAGAAAACCCATCCAAGGCAAACAATAAAAAATAGGGATTTTACACTTTTCATTCCTTAAAAATTATAGGGAAAGCTAAGCGGTTCATCGCTAAGATCCACTTTGTTGACTTCAAGGTTAACCAGAGTTTTTGATTTTGGGTTGTTGGGCAAGTTAATGAGCATTTCTATGAGCACTTTGTGGGCGAATGGCTGATTGTTTACATCGCTGAACTCCGGATAAGTGGCAGAGATTCTTCCTGAATTTTCCTCAGATACACTCTCCATTTTGGTGACCTTCCCGTGTTGGGTTCCAATGCTGGATTTATACCGGATGTTGTCTCTTTGCTGATATAACTCGAAAGATCTTCCCACACGGATTAACCTGTCCCTATAAGAAACCTCATGTGGAACATTCCCAAACAAGATGTTCTGAAATAGATTGAGACTTAGTTTAATTCCGTAACTCTCCTCAAATTGAGCGAAAGTCAGGTCTATATCCTTCCCGTTGATGCGGTCCTTGATTTTTATCTCTTCGGTGGTTACCATTCCCCTCGCTGCCTCTATACCTAATCCGGGAGAAAGGCTGAACCAAATGACGCTGTCTTTCTTGGCGCGGATATTTAAAGTACCTTTAGTGGTGCGCCCGTTTTGTTCTTCCAGGGCAATCCTCGACCTGGAACTCAGGTAATTGAAATCAAAGTAGGCAGGCTCAAATTCCTCCATGATCTCATCAGATGTATAGAGCACGGATTTTTTGGCACATCCCGAGGCGAAAAGTGCGATCAGAACAAAAGCAAAAAGAAATCGGTTACTCATAATATTGCTGGTCCTTTATTTTTTTGTCCAAAAACTTCGAGGCATCTTCCAAGCCTTGGGCTTTTTTCCAATACTCCAAAGCATCCTTCTTATTCCCTAATTTAAAAAGAATGTCACCATAATGTTCATACATAACTCCACTGGGAATTTCTTGGTGTTCCAATGCCTTTTTCATGTACTGTCCTGCAACTTCATATTCCTGCAACTGAAACAACACCCAGGCATAGGTATCAAGGTACGTGGCGTTGGTGGGGAATTTTTTTACGAGTTTTCCAGACATTTCCTTTGCCTTCTCCAGGTCCGTTTTATCCAGCGAAAGAAAGTAAGCATAATTATTCAAGATATGGTCGTTGTCGGGACTAAGCGCCAATACTTTCTCGTACGATTCATAAGCCTCCGTTTTTTTGCCCAGGTAGTGGTAGGCGTCGCCCAACTGTCCTCCAGCTAAAATAACGAGCTGCTTATTGCCTCCCTTGTTCAATTCTAAGGCTTTGTTGAGGGAAGCGGTTGCTTCCTCATATTTTTTCTGGGCCAGTTTGGTAGTGCCGTCGAAAAACCAGAATTCAGCCTTTGCAGGAAATTCTTCAATGGCCATCACCGTATATTCTTCTATCTCCGCATAGTCCCCGCCCTGCTCAAACATCAAGCTGATGGTGTTTTGGAGTACAGGCTCATTGCTTGGACTGAACTGTAGGGATTGTCTATAATATTTTAAAGCCGCTGTTTTGTTTTGGGAAAACAGCTCTCTATCACCCAAAGAGGTAAGTACTTTGGGATCGGAGGGGTGATGTTCCAACATTAAAGCACTTAACTGGTCCAGCAAGGCTTCTCGTTTTTGACTTTTTGTTTCACCAAGAATATCCCCAAAAGCTTTGGCCTTAATCTCTCCTGCAAGATCCGGGTTAGCAAAGGCTTTCACGAGATAGGTCTGCGCCCTTTCTAAATCCCTTTTTTCTTTATAAAGTGTATAGCTCGCCAAATGAAGGTCGGGTTGGTTAGGGTAGGTTTCTAGGGAAGTCAAGACCAGCTCCAGCGCTTGGTCGGTTTTTCCATTGTTGAACAGCATTTCCACTAGCGCAAGGACATATTGAGAATGACCCGGGTGGGCCTCAATAAGTTTCTTGCCCTCATTCACGGCACTTTCCAGATCGTTTTTCTGAAGGTAGATTTTTTGCTTTTGGAAGGAAAGCTGCGCAACAATGCCATAGTAGTCTTCTGCTCGATTCAAGGCGTCTAGTGCTTTATCGAGATCCTTAGAAGCAAGATAGAGGGAGGCCAGTTCCAAAATATACTGCTGGTTGTCCTCTGAGTTTTCCATCAGAGAGTTTAATACCTCTGCAGCCAGTTCGGGTTTCTTCTGCTTGCTGTATACCTCTGCGGTCAGCAGGTGATAATATTTGTTTTCAGGGTCAGCCTCAACCGCTTTTTGAGCATATTTGAGTGCCTCCTCATTTTGATCAGCACGATTAAGAATTTCGGCAATCTTAAAGTTTATAGCCCCGGATTCAGGTTTCTGCTCCAAGGCCTTTCCAAAGTAAAAATACGCCTTCTCATATTCTTCCAACATCAGGAACCTTTGCCCCTCGATAAACAACCTGTCGGCCTGTGCATCTTGGTGCTGGGTTTTTCTTTCTTTTTTTGTTAAAAGGCTTTGTGAAAAGGTAGGGATAGAGCCGCTTAATACCAAGAGTATTGCTCCCACTAAAGTTATAGCCCAGTTTTTTATTTTTGTATTCATAAGTAGGTTACCACGAAGACTATAGCCGTTCTCAAACCTCCCAGTAATTTTAGGAAATTCTTCTCCCACTTCAGCGGTTTATGCAACGATTAGATGGGTAAATAATCCCTTCAATCACTGCAAAATGGGAAATCAAGCTATTTTCCGCTTGCATTGGTACAAATTTAATAACGTTTTGGTTCCGTACTTATTGGCTTACAATTTCCCCGTGCTGCCATACCCGCCAGCACCTCGTTCTGTCTCGGAAAGATCTACGGTCTCTTCCCATTGGATCTGTTCGTGCTTGGCGATGACCATTTGGGCGATTCTTTCCCCGTCATTGACCTTGAAGGTCTCGTTGCTTAAGTTAACCAGCAGGACCTTGATTTCTCCTCTATAATCAGCGTCGATGGTTCCAGGACTATTCAAGACCGAAATTCCGTTTTTGTAGGACAAGCCGCTCCTCGGACGGATCTGGGCTTCATAGCCTGCAGGCAGCTCAATAAACAATCCGGTGCCAATCAACTTCCTTTCTAAAGGAGCCAACACGACGGGATTCTCGAGATTTGCTCTCAGATCCAAGCCCGCAGAAAGAGCAGTTTGATAAGCCGGTAAGGGATGTTTGGATTGGTTAATTACTTTTACTTGCATGGGCATTTTTGGCGAAAATTGATTGGAGGATCAAATATAATTCCTTTTTTTCCATTAAGACAATTATCCCGCCATAAGCTACGGCAAATGCATTTTGAGCTAGGAATTCCCCAATGGGATTATCCAACTCAATCCAAAAGCCCATATAACCCAACAGAAATGCTAAGGAGAGGTAGAAAATGCCTTTACCGGTTTGATAGGGTATGGGATAGTACTTTTGGCCGATTACATAGCATATCACGCTCATGGTCAGGTAGGACAATAGGGTGCTTAATGCCGCCCCCATAAATCCTAAAACCGGAATAAAGCCAAACACGACGACAAGGGTAATTGCTGCTCCGAACAAGGTGATGTACAGGCTGTATTCAGTCTTGTCGGTAATCTTGAACCAAATGCTCAAGTTGTAGTAGATGCCTAGGAAAAGATAGCCCAACAACAAAACGGGCACGATGTTTAATCCTTTGTCATACCCTTCACCTCTTAAAAATAGCGGGCCGATAATGTCTAGGTTGACCATGACCGCCACCATTAACAGGGAGCAGAATATGATGAACCAATGCATCACTTTGGCAAAAATGGCCGGATTGTTTTTGTTGGCGGCCTGTTGAAAGAAAAATGGCTCCGCAGCATATTTAAAAGCCTGAATGATCAGGTTCATCAAGATGGCCAGTTTGAAATTGGCACCGAAGATGCCTCCTGCCTCCCTCTTGCTGAGCCCCTCATAAAAACCTTCGGGAAGGGCATATTCGAACAAGCCTCTCGAAAAGACCTCATTGGTGACTCCCGCAAGACCCATAAATAAAAGCGGAACCGCATAATGCCACATCGGCTGGAGAAGCGTTTTGTCCAAAACAAAAGTGAACTTTCCCGTTAGAAAAAATACAAGCGGAAGAATAAGCGCATTTGCCAACAGGTTGGAGAGAAGGATGTAATCCACACCCCAATCTGGATTGTAAATCGACATTACCAATGGTTGAAGTAGCGACCATAGATCACCGGAATAGATATGGTGGCAAATGACAATGAAGAAGATATTGAAGCCGACGTTCAGCCCGATATTCAAAAGCTTGGTAAGTGCAAAAGCAAGCGCTTTGCCTTCAACTCGTAGTTTGGCAAAGGGAATGGCCATAAGGGCATCAATGGTCAGGATAAGCGCCACCCATCTGAAGAGGTAAGCCTTCCCGGAGTATCCTAGTAATTCTGCCAAGGGTACGGCACTAAGGTACAACAGTGCGCCCAGCGACAAAGAAGTGGTGATAATCAGCGACTGGGCATTGCCATAGACTTTTTTTGGATCCAAGCCCTTTCCGGTAGAGAATCGGAAAAAAGCCGTTTCCATACCGAAAGTGAAGACGATGTTGAAAAACGCAATAAAAGAATAAATAACAGTAAAAGCTCCGACGTCTTCCTTGGGAAGGTAACTGGTGTAAATCGGGATAAGCAAAAAGTTAATGGTCTTCCCTAAAATACTGCTAATGCCATATATGGCCGTCTGTCCGGCTAGTTTTTTAATTTGGCTCATAGGGAAAAAATAAAGGGGACTTATTCCCCTTTAAAATTAGGTTTCCTTTTCTCGAGAAAGGCTGCTGTGCCCTCCAGATAATCCTCGGATTTGACACATCTTGCGAAGCTGTTGGCCTCAATTTGATATCCGTTTTCGTTGTCTTCGTAGACGGAGTTGATACAGTCCACAATCATTCCGATCGCTAAAGGTGCCTTGGACATGATTTTGTGGAGGATTTCTTCCGCTTTGGCCATGGCCTCCTCTTTGGTTGGCAGTACATGGTTCACCAGTCTATAAACCTTGGCCTCTTCAGCGCCTATCATATCTCCTGTCATCAGAAGCTCACAGGCCTTTCCTTTTCCTATGATCCTGGTTAGTCGTTGAGTACCTCCGTAGCCCGGGATAATGCCCAAGTTGACTTCCGGTTGACCGAACATAGCATTGGCCGAAGCGAGACGGATATGGCAGGCCATTGCAAGCTCGCAACCGCCACCTAACGCATAGCCGTTAACCACGGCAATAACAGGCTTATGACAGGTTTCTATCAGCTCGAATATCTCCTGCCCACTTTCGGAAAATTTCCTCGCATTAAGTTCGTTGAGTTCGGATATCTCATTAATATCAGCTCCTGCAGCAAAAGCTTTTTCTCCGGCCCCCGTAAAAATTACTCCGCGGATCGATTTGTTATCGTTTACTTCATTGAAGATATTCTTGATTTCCTGGAGGGTTCTAAAGTCCAGAGCATTAAGCTTTGGTTCTCTGTTGATGGTGAGATAAAGTATTCCATCTTTGTTTTCTGAAAGAATATTTCTTGTTTCAGCCATTCTTGATCATCCTTGTTAAGGTCCAAATATACACCTACGGCAACCAATCACAAAGTATTAGGGATAAATTCCTTTATTTAACAAATAGAATGCTATTTGCATACAGTTTTTTGCAGCAGGATTTTAAGGTTAAATCTGCCGTCTTTGTGGTAATTCGCTTTGCCGAATTTTCTGTACTTTTGTATACGTCAATATTTGTTCATTTAAAACGATAGGTATGTCTTCCAAAAGAAAAATAACCGTTGCTTACGGCGATGGTATTGGTCCTGAAATTATGAACGCCACTCTGGCTATTCTTGAAGCAGCAGGCGCACAAATTGAGCCGGATGTGATAGAGATAGGAGAGAAGGTGTATTTGAAAGGCATTAGTTCCGGAATAGAAGAGAGGACATGGGACTCCTTAAGGGAAACAAAAGTGTTTTTAAAATCTCCCATTACTACCCCTCAAGGAGGCGGATTTAAAAGCCTAAATGTAACAACCCGTAAGACATTGGGCTTGTTCGCCAATGTAAGACCATGCAAGGCTTACTCACCTTTTGTGAAGACCCACTACCCAAAGACCGATTTGGTAATTATCCGGGAAAATGAAGAAGACCTATATGCCGGTATAGAACACCGTCAGACCGAGGAAGTGTATCAATGCCTGAAATTGATCTCCAGACCTGGAAGTGAGAAAATCATCCGGTATGCTTTTGAGTATGCCAGAAAGTACAATCGTAAGAAGGTCACCTGCATGACCAAGGACAACATTATGAAGTTGGCCGACGGTCTCTTCCATAAGGTTTTCAATGAAGTTGCATTAGAATACCCCGATATCCAGACCGACCATAAAATCATTGATATTGGAGCAGCATTGATTGCCGAAAGGCCAGAGACTTTTGATGTGATCGTTACTTTAAATCTGTACGGTGATATTATCTCCGACATTGCGGCCCAGGTGACTGGATCGGTTGGTCTTTGTGGATCCTCGAATGTTGGGGAAGAAGTTGCCATGTTTGAAGCCATTCATGGATCCGCCCCGGATATTGCGGGCCAGGATCTTGCCAACCCCTCGGGATTGCTGAATGGTGCCATCATGATGCTGGTTCATATCGGTCAGCCGCAGGTTGCCGAAAAAATCAGCAATGCTTGGATGAAAACGCTTGAAGATGGTATACATACCGGTGATATTTTTCAGGACAGAATTTCAAAACGCAAGGTAGGAACGCGGGAATTTGCTCAAGCGGTTATTGATCGATTGGGTCAGGAGCCAAGCAATATGGAGCCGGCCAAATTCCTCCGCCAAACAGGTGATGATGCTTCAGGAACCAT
>Ga0209075_1000679_pt1 | contig 32975 bp, 27 predicted proteins | sample Stecom2011_FD_187523 | JGI IMG/M metagenome (GOLD analysis project Ga0209075, IMG submission 187523) | Agricultural soil microbial communities from Utah to study Nitrogen management - Steer compost 2011 (SPAdes) (version 2) | ecosystem: Environmental > Terrestrial > Soil > Agricultural land...
CTCAAAAATGAAGTAGCTGAATATGGCGGAAAATTTATTTCCCTATGGCATAATGAAACCATTGGAGATTATCAAAACTGGAAAGGGTGGAGCAAGGTGCTTGAAAAATCAATAAAGTGAAATGATTAAGTAAACATGAAAAAAAACAGTCATTCAAATTCCATCACGACCTATAATGGATCATTCATCGAAAGTGTTGTTCTTGGGGAAGTCGTTTTTCTGAAAATCTTTCGAGAAAAAATGAGAGAAAGTAGCTTTTCAGTTGAAGTTCCAATGGGAAAGTGGTTTTTTGAATGGCAGGTTACTAAAAATAACATAACAAGTAATTTTTATGATACAATCTTTCTAAGTTCGGGAGAACAAAAATTCTATGAAATAAACTATTAAATGAAATACTTATTCATCGGAAAGTTGATGTGAAGTTTTTTAAGCATCTACATACCTCTCACAAACTCCCAAAGTACAACGCCAGCGCATACAGATACATTTAAACTGTGTTTTGTGCCATATTGAGGTATTTCAATTACCGTATCTGCTAAATCCACATACTTTTGTTGTACACCTTCTACTTCATTTCCGAAAATAAGTACATGTTTTCCTTTAGCTTGAGGGTTTACGTGCTGTAATAAAGTAGTTTCTTCTGCCTGTTCAACTGCATAGATAGTATATCCTTCCTTTTTGTATGCTAAGAGCACATCATCAAGTTCCTTATGATGCTCCCAATCTATAGATTCGGTGGCTCCGAGTGCGGTTTTTTGAATTTCTCTGTGAGGTGGCTTGGCAGTGATTCCGCCTAATATAATTTTTGACACATTAAAAGCATCTGCGGTTCTAAAAAAAGTACCGACATTCGCTAAACTGCGGATATTATCCAATATCACCACGATAGGAAATTTTTCTTGAAGTTTAAATTCTTCCACTGTGGGGCGATTTAATTCCCAAAGCTTTAGTTTTTTGTTCATAAATTTTAATAACTGAAGTACATTAAATGTGAGATTCTTCTTTTAAAACATTAAGTTTACGTTTGCAATTTATAAAAAAATAAACAAGTATTTCATTTTGGCTAAGGCGAAGAATAAAAAATCAGAGGAAACACCTTTAATGCGACAGTATAACCAGATTAAATCAAAGTATCCAGGGGCACTGTTATTGTTTAGGGTTGGAGATTTTTATGAAACTTTTGGGGAAGATGCGATTAAAGCATCTCGAATTTTAGGAATTATACTGACTAAACGAAGAAATGGAGCAGCTTCAGAGATTGAATTGGCTGGATTTCCACATCACTCTTTAGCGGTTTATATGCCTAAATTAGTTCGTGCTGGGGAGCGAGTAGCAATTTGTGACCAACTGGAAGACCCTAAAATGACAAAAACTATAGTTAAACGAGGGGTGACAGAAGTAGTCACTCCAGGAGTAGCGTTTAACGACCAAGTGTTGGAGCAAAAAAAGAATAATTTTTTAGCTGCTGTCAATATTGGCAAAAACAAAATAGGTGTTGCTTTTTTAGATATTTCCACAGGAGAGTTTTTGTTAGCTGAGGGTTCAGAAGAATATATTGATAAGTTATTACAAGGGTTTGAACCTTCAGAGGTCTTGTATTCTCGTTCCCATCAAGAGCGTTTTTCAGCACTTTATGGCGATAGATTTTATACCTTCCGCCAAGAGGATTGGGTGTATACCGAAGATTATGGAAGAGAAAAATTAAATACACATTTTCAAACTAAAAATTTAAAAGGATTTGGCGTTGAGGAAATGACCCAAGCTATCATTGCAGCAGGTGCCGTATTAGAGTATGTCTCTTCAATGGAGCATAAAAAGCTAGGACATATTACCAAATTATCGAGAATAGAGGAAGACAATTATGTATGGCTTGATCGCTTTACAGCACGAAACTTAGAATTGGTTTATTCACCTCATGAAAATGGACAAACATTACTTTCAGTACTTGATAGAACAGTTACTCCAATGGGAGGGAGGATGATGAAGCGATGGATGGTCTTGCCATTAAAAGATTTGAAAGCCATTGAAGCACGTCATGATGCGGTGGAAGCTTTTTTGTCAAATGAAGATATTGCTTTTGAATTAGGAGAACGATTAGCTGGAATATATGATTTAGAACGCCTAGCTTCAAAAATTGCAGTAGGAAAAATTAATCCTCGAGAAGTAATTCAACTGAAAAATACACTTTTAGAATTAACGCATATACAAGAGTTGCTTAAAGAAACGCAAGTAAAAGCTTTGTTGAGTATCGCTGATCGAATGAATCCTTGTGAACAACTAACAACCATGATTGCTCAGCAATTAGATGAAGATGCAGCAGTTCAAATTGGAAAAGGAAAAGTCATTGCTGATGGATATAATGAAGAACTTGATGAATTAAGAGACCTGCTGTCTTCAGGACATACTTTTCTTGAGAACCTTCAGAAAAGAGAGTCTGAACGAACAGGAATTCAAAGCTTGAAGGTGGCATTTAACAACGTTTTTGGATACTATTTAGAAGTAAGAAATACATATAAAGATAAAGTCCCGGAAGATTGGGTGCGTAAACAAACCTTAGTGAGCTCAGAACGCTACATTACAGAGGAGTTAAAGATTTATGAAGAGAAAATATTAGGGGCAGAAGATAAAATTGATATTTTAGAAAGACAATTGTTTGCAGAACTGGTCCTTTCTATGGCTGATTATATCCACACAATACAAGCGAATGCAAATTTAATAGGTCAAACTGACTGTCTCGTTTCCTTTGGAAAAGTATCCAAAACTCAAAATTATTCTCGTCCACAAATGAATGAAGGCTATGCTATCGACATTAAAGACGGAAGACATCCTGTGATTGAAGCACAGATGAAAATGGGAGAGGAGTATGTTCCCAACGATGTATATTTAGATAATGATACACAGCAAATTATAATGATTACTGGACCTAACATGTCTGGAAAAAGTGCAATCTTACGACAAACAGCATTGATTTCTCTAATGGCACAAATAGGTTGTTTTGTACCTGCTAAGTCAGCTAAATTAGGATTAGTTGATAAGATTTTTACTCGTGTAGGTGCATCAGATAACATTTCTTCAGGAGAATCTACTTTTATGGTGGAAATGAATGAGACGGCTAGTATTTTGAATAATTTGTCGTCAAGAAGTTTGGTGCTACTCGATGAGATTGGAAGAGGAACAAGTACCTATGATGGTATCTCAATTGCATGGGCAATCGCTGAGTACATTCATGAAAATAAAGAAGCAAGGTGTAAAACTTTGTTTGCTACTCATTATCATGAATTGAATGAAATGACGAATAAGTTCGAAAGGATAAAAAACTATACAGTTTCAGTGAAAGAAGTGGGAACTAAAATTTTATTCTTGCGTAAACTCATTGAAGGAGGGAGCGAGCATAGCTTCGGGATTCACGTAGCGAAACTAGCTGGAATGCCAAATGCTGTAGTTCAACGTGCTTCTAAAATGCTAAGGGAGCTAGAGAAGTCTAATCGTGGATCAGATAGAGAGAAAGTTGTAGAAGCAGGTAACGCTCCAGATATGCAATTAAGCTTTTTTCAATTAGACGACCCCGTGCTGGAAAATATAAGAGAAGAAGTTATGAGTATTGATATCGATACACTCACACCTGTTGAAGCTCTTTTTAAATTGAATGAAATAAAAAAAATGGTAGGAGGGAAGTAGTTTTTTTGAAATGAAGAGAAAACACCCGATTAAAAGGTAAGTCAAGCAAGAGTTTGTATGGAATGAGCTTTGATTTTCAGCAGGATAATTAAAAAATGAAAATATTTTTCAAAATAAGTAGTGTTTTAAAATAAATAACTCCTATATTTGTCACCGCAAAAGAAAAATGATTCTTTTGAGAAACTTGAAAATTTAGAAAAAAGATGAGTTGCTTTTTTCTTTCATAAGAAAGACTTTAAGCGAGAGTAGCTCAGTTGGTAGAGCACAACCTTGCCAAGGTTGGGGTCGCGGGTTCGAATCCCGTCTCCCGCTCAATTTATCACTCATGCTCGGGTGGTGGAATTGGTAGACACGTTGGACTTAAAATCCAATGAACATTTAGTTCGTACGGGTTCAACTCCCGTTCCGAGTACAAAAAAGCCGTAATCACAAAATGAAAGCAAAGATTACGGCTTTTTTAAAGTCTTATGCTTTCTATTTAAAAAAATATATTATATTTCTTGAAGTATCTGACAAGTAAATCAAATGTTTGCGTATTATTGTAATATACAATATACCATTTTATACATCATATAATTAAAATTAACGACAATTATAATTTCATAATTATATATATTACTATTATATTATATATCCCATGACTAAAGAAGAACTTAAAGGAAAGAAACTTTCCGAATTGCGTGTTATTGCAAAGGCAATCGGTATTAAAAGAGTAGAATCGTATCGAAAAGCTGAACTTATTGACTTGATTGCCGGTGGAGAAGAAGAGATAAAGCAGGGAGAAAAAGTAGAAGCAGTAGTCAATAATGACCAAAAAACGCCTACAAAGAATGAGGGACAAAGAAAGGAGCCACGTGTAAGACGTCAGAGAAATACAGAACATCAAAATGTCGCTAAAAATGAAAACGATTTGTTTTCTGGAACTACCAACGAAGAAGAAAGCACGTTGAAGAAAAAAGAACAATCACCTACTGAATCGAGAAAAACAGATAGATCTAACAGACAAGAAGAAAGAAATAAAAGGTCTGATAGACAAGAGAAAGGTAAACATTCAGACAGAAGAAATGAAAGGCAAAATCACAACTCACGAGATGAGGACGCTGCTGGAAAAAATAAACAGTCTGAACAGAAAGAAAAAGCGAAAAAATTTGATTTATCAGGAATTATATCTGCAGAAGGTGTTCTTGAAGTAATGCCAGACGGTTTTGGCTTCTTGCGCTCTTCTGATTATAATTATTTACCTTCTCCAGATGATATTTATGTGAGTCATAGCCAAATTAAATTATTTGGATTAAAAACAGGAGATACAGTATACGGAACTATCCGACCTCCAAAAGAAGGTGAAAAATACTTTCCATTGGTTAGGCTTGATTCTATCAACGGACGAGACCCATCGTTTATAAGAGACCGTGTGCCTTTTCAATATTTAACACCATTATTTCCTGATGAGAAGTTGAAAATCACAGGACATAGACAGGAAACCTATTCCACTAGAATCATGGATTTGTTTGCGCCTATTGGGAAAGGACAAAGAGGGATGATTGTGGCTCAACCGAAAACAGGTAAAACCGTATTGCTAAAAGATGTTGCGAATGCTATTGCAGCAAATCATCCAGAGGTTTATTTAATTATTTTATTGATTGATGAACGACCAGAGGAGGTGACAGATATGGCTAGAAGTGTAAATGCGGAAGTGATTGCATCTACCTTTGACGAACCAGCTGACCAGCACGTAAAAGTAGCAAATATGGTGCTTGAAAAAGCTAAACGTATGGTAGAATGTGGACACGATGTATGTATTTTACTGGATTCAATTACCCGTTTAGCACGTGCATATAATACAGTAGCGCCGGCTTCAGGAAAAGTATTGTCTGGAGGTGTTGACGCAAATGCACTACAAAAACCAAAACGTTTCTTTGGAGCTGCACGTAAAATTGAAAATGGTGGATCGCTTTCTATCATTGCAACAGCTTTAACTGATACTGGTTCTAAAATGGATGAGGTTATTTTCGAAGAGTTCAAAGGAACAGGAAATATGGAGCTTCAACTGGATAGAAAAATTGCAAATAGACGTGTTTATCCTGCAATTGATATACTTGCATCTGGAACCCGTAGAGAAGACTTATTAATGGAAAAAGATGTACTTCAAAGAGTGTGGTTGTTGAGAAAGTATATAGCAGATATGAACCCAATTGAAGCAATGGAATTCATCAAAGAACACATGAAAAACACGAAATCTAACGAAGAGTTTTTAATGTCTATGAACGGATAATTATATGCGACCATCAGTAAGATTTGCCCTCCTTTTTGCAGGGATATTTGTTGCCGTTAAATTAATATTTATGGAACTGAATGTTTTTCAGGATAATATTCAAGTTCCAGGATTGATTAATAATTTTCTTCTGTTAACGGCAATTAGCTTAGGCTTATTATACGAAAAGAAAAGAGAAGGATTTGGAGAAGGTGGTCCAATGTCAGATATTAAAAATGCACTTCGAGCAGGTGCTCCTTATGTGCTGCTTGTTTCGGCCTTTATATACTTTTATTATGATACGATTAATCCAAGCTTTGTGGAGTCAGGGATAGAAGTTAGAATGGATATGATTTATAAGGACATGGAGAGAGAAAGTTATGTAGATTCTCTTAAAATGCATAGATCGGAGTTCCAGGTGTTGACTGATGAAGAAATATTAAGAGAAGCAAAAAGGGAGATTGAAAGTAATTTGTCGCCACGAACAATGTTCACCTTTTCTTTGTTGGGTTTATTGATCTTAGCCGTTTCCTATTCAATTTTAATTACCCTTATCTATAGAAAAATCCTTTTTAAAGATTATTACAAAGGAAAAGATTAAGCTAGACTTTCTAATTTATTGCAACGATTCCAATGGTAACTATGACACCATAAATAATCCAGAGTAAATAAGGTAAAAGTAAAAAAGCTGCAATTCTATCAAGTCTGATTACGCGCCTAATCATTCCGTATGTAAATCCTGAAATAATTAGCATGTCAATTAAGGCTAAAATTGGCAAATCGAAGTGGATGAGAAAAACTAGAAATAGAAAGTTTAAAACAAGAAGTATCCCCAATAAAATCAAAGTTCCTTTAGCAAACTTTTTAATAATGGGATAGCGTTTCACTGTACGAATGTGCCAAACAATTCCAAAAGTACCGCCAATTAATAGATAGCTTATAATCCACATTAATTTTGAAAACCATGGTGCAGGTGCAAAGTATGGTATGTTATGATGATTAAACCATGCTGTGTTTTGCTCAACAATAAATTGATAAATACACACGCCTATGGCTGTTATAACAAGGGCAGAAAGTGCGATTTTCCATCCAATTCCTTTTTTAAATGACGATGTATTATGTGGTCCTGAAAGTGTTGGCATAATGAAGTCTAATATTATTTTGTTTTAAATGAATGAACTTTTATAATCCCTATAATATCTATTTTGATTTGATTAAACAAGAAAAATATTCATTATCTTTTTTAACGGATAAAATGTAGACTTATTTTGAGGATAGGTATATGGTCTTGGATAAAAATAAAAAGCTATCTAAACATAGGAAACGCTAATTGTTTTCTTACTTTTAGATAGCTTTATTGAAACTCTTGTATGGCTTTAGTTTACTATATCATCATAGTACTCTTCCCATCTTTCAAATTCTTCTAAGTAAGGAGCCGCCATATTCATCATTTCTTTTGCTCTATCTGCTTGCAAGTTTTCTTTAAGAACTCTTGCTGATTGATAAACCCCGATCATAAATATTTTCTTATCCACTTCACTCCAGCTTGCGATATCTTCATTCTCTAAAAGCTTATCACCATCTTGCCATTTTGTTCTGGCAGTAGAAGGGTCATCATTTCTATAGCGCAATGGAGCTTCAAGATAGTAAGCAGGAACATAGTCTCTTCCAAATCGGTAAAGTCTCATCACCCAGCTAAACGCTCTTCGATATTGCTCAGCTTCTAATTCATTTTCAACAATTTCTATAAGAGAGAGTTTTAATTCATCAAAAAATTCTGAATATTTTCTCATCACAGAGCCATCTCTATCGGCTCTTACTAATTTACCTACAGCAGTAAACGCATCTCGATACGCATTTTTATACTTATCATCTCTATCCGCTTCAAAAGAAATTTTGTAAAGACCATACGTTAAATAATAGTACGGCTCTGCATCTTTTTTAGTTTTGTTGCTAAGTGTATATTGCTCTGCTTTTTTAATCAGTTTGTCCCAGTCTCCATCAGCTCTCAGTATGAGTAAGTCTGAATAGTCGTTTTGAGAAAACAGACTAACAGAGGTAAATAAAAAGGTAATAAAAAATAATGCTTTTTTCATAGTTATGATTTTTTTCATATTTCTGGTTCAAATTTTATGCCTAAATTTAAAATTAGTAATAATTCTGTAACTGACAAAATCTTATGATACACTTTTGAGTTTTTTGAATCAGTCCCATTTTCATAGTATTACGGAATATACAAGAAGAAAGAAAGCGACACCTTTTTGGTATCGCTTTCTAACTATTACTTTATTCTACTTTAAATATCTTATCGTCTATTTTTTTGTTGATTTCAATATTTGATATTTTACCACTCATTGAAACCGATTCGACTAATTGAGTAGTTTCTTTAGGGAACAAATATCCACTGTAATTTGTGTAGTCATTAAATAATGTAGTAATGCTTTGAGGTCCCTCTTCAGTAACTTCTAAAATGTGACTAGAAACCTTTAAAAAGGAAGTTGTACTATAATAGTTAGTTGTGGTTCTGTCTCCAATTTTATATTGCACCACATATACAGGTTCTTTATCTTTTCTTTCTTCAATTCCCAATATTTCTAAATATTCAGCATTACAACATAAGAGAGAGTATTCAGGAAATACAGAAGCAGTTTTTCTTTTATTTTTTACCTCTTCTTCTGTCATTTCAGTGGTTTCAAAACCTCCTGTTTGATTCATTGTTTTACTCACTCCTTTATCTCCATCAAAAACTTCTTCTTGAATTGTCATTCCGCTAAAAGTCATTTTTTGTACAGATATGTTGGGTGCTTTAAAAGACTCTGTTAACTGCATTTCCATTGGAGAACCAGCTACAGTAAGCGTAATTTCTTTTTTCAACGTTTTGATTTTATTGATTTTTTTCTCAGCCTTTTTCATGTTCTTTGTCTGAGTAATTGCCATCAAATACTTTTCAATCACTTCATTCGCTGATAAGTCAGAATCAAGATAGCTTTTCTCTTCTGTAGGATTTCCAAAAGCGTCAAATAATTCAATCTCTCCGTCTGCATCAAATTGCTTTAATCGCTCAACTACTTCCTTATTTCCTACAACGATGATGTTGAGGTTGTTCGGAGTAATATACTTTTGAGCCATTTCTAAAATATCTTCTTGAGAAACATCTTCTAGCATTTTAAGATAGTTTTTATAGTAATCCTCCGAAAGATTGTTTCTATAGGTGTTGAGTGCAAAACTTGCAATTGTTCTTGGGTTTTCCAAAGATCTAGCGAAGCTTCCAGCCATTGTGGCTTTAATTAAGTTGAGTTCCTCATGAGTTGGAAGCTCAGTTGTCAATTTTTCAAGTTCATTGATAAACTCAACAATTGCCGAATCTGTCACTTCATTTCTAAAACTACCGCTAGCATAGAAATAACTTCCTTTTCTATCAATATCTAAGAATGAATAAGCACCATAAGTATATCCTTTGTCTTCCCTTAGGTTTTGAATTAAACGTGTACTAAAACCACGCCCACCGAATAAGCTATTTAATACCTCAAGCTTGATTTGGTCATCATCTCCAGGTAGAATATCTACAGGAAAAGCAATGTTGATAACTGATTGTACAGCGCCTGGTCGCTCAGCGAAAGCTACTCGGTTGCCTTCAGGAGAAACTCCGTGATGGTAATCTTTTTCGAAAGGCACTCCACCTTCCCAACTTCCAAAGCGTTCGTTCACGATTTTTCTTGCTTCTTCCTCATCAATGTCACCCACAATTACAAGATAACTTCCTGCAGGAGTAAATTGCTTTTTGTATAATTCAGCAATGTCATCTCGAGTTATGTTTTCTAGATGTTCCTCAGTAATAACTTCTCCGTATGGATGGTTCTCAGTGAAAATAATCTTACTTGTAATGTTTTGAATCATAACATTGGCATCACTTGAAGCTGCAAAAAGTCCGGAGCTTATTTGCTTCTTTAATCTTTCAAATTCACTTTCTGGGAAGTTTGCATTTTGAATTACATCTACGAAAAGGTCAAGGCCTTTCTCTATATGTTTTGTCATTACGTTTAAGTAAACGCTATTACTTGAAGCAAACATTTGAGCACCGATGAAGTCTTTTTCAAAGTCGAGCTCATCTTTTGTTCTGTTTGTTGTTCCCGAAAGCAATAATCCTCCCAACATTTCTGAAAGTCCTGTTTTTTCACCTTCTAATCTTGGGTCAGAACCCATCACAATATTGAATGAAACTTTAGGAATTTTTGTGTTGGTAGAAAGTATTACTTTCATTCCGTTATCCATATCAAATACCACAGGGTCAGCAATACTAATTTCTGGCGCTGGTCCAGGACTAGGAGCAATGGATCTGTCTAACTGTCCGATGCTCATAGTGGTTGTAAAGACAGCGGCTAATCCTAATATTATATTATTTATTTTCATAATTTTTGATTCTTTAAATGTCTATTACTTAAGTTATTGTTGCGGTAAATAATAAAGAATGACTCTTGCATCTTGTGTAAAATACTTATTAGCCACTTTCATTAAATCTTCACGTGTAATATTTTCGTATACACTCAATTGATTATTGATTAAATCTGTGTTGTTGTAGTAAACAGAGTAATTGGCAAGACCTTCAGCAATACCTGCAATGGTGCTGTATGATGAAATCACTTTATTCTCCAACTTGTTTTTAACCATTTGAAACTCTTCTTCTGATACAAGTTCAGTTTTAACTTTATTGATTTCTTCATCTAGTGCGAGTCTTAACTCTTCTACATCTACATCTTTATTTGCAATTCCAGCAACCAGTGCCATTCCTGGATCTTCAAGTGAGAAAGCGAATGAAAAAGCACTCACCGCCAATTGTTTTTCTTCCACAATCACCTTATTTAATCGAGAGCTTGTTCCGCCCGACAAAATGTTGTTTAAGAACTCTAATGCGTATGCATCTGGCGTGTTTTGTGCTGGCGCTTGATAGGCGATAAAAGCAGCAGGTAATTGAATGTTATCGTAGATTGTATCTAGTGTAACAGAAGTTAATTTAGGTTCAACTACATCAGGACGAGGAATTACAGTTTCCATTTTTTCATACTTTGCAATGATTGCTTTCCCTTCTTTTGAACTTGTTTGGAAAAAGTCATCTTGATTAAAAATTGACTTTTTTACATTGTGTTTAGCTTCAAAAGCTTCCTCATCTAAAGAAATAAAGTCTCTATATAAATTGATAGCTTGTCCTTTTGGAATAGAACCAAAGTATTTATCAATTAGCTTTTTAGTTTCTTCGATGTCGATATCACCTGCAATAGACAATGTTGCATTTTTAGGCACATAAAAAGTTTGGTAAAAATTCACATAATCTTCCTCTTGCGCAGCATCTAAATCTTCCATTGAGCCTATGATTGACCAACGATAAGGGTGTTCCTTAAACAGGCGACTAAATGTGTTTTGCATTAATGTACCATAAGGCTGGTTGGTTACTCTTAAACGCTTCTCTTCTTTAACAACTTCACGTTGAGTATCAATTCCAACTTGGTCTACTTTAGCATGTAAAAAACGCTCAGACTCAAGCCAGATTCCTAACTCTAAGTTGTTAGAAGGAAATATCTCATAATAAAATGTACGGTCATGAGAAGTGTTTGCGTTTAGCGTTCCTCCATTTTTTTCTACGTATTCCGTATATTCTCCCCGATCAATGTTTTTTGACCCTTCAAACATAAGGTGTTCAAAAAAGTGAGCAAAACCAGTACGATCTGGATTTTCATTTTTTGAACCTACGTGATAAAGTACAGTTACAGCTACAATTGGAGTGGATTTGTCTTCATGAAGAATGACGTGCATTCCATTGTCTAAATCATATTCAACGAAATCAATTTTATTTTGAGCTTTCACGCTGAATAAAACCGTTGTTATGAATATAAGTGAAAATATAATTTTCATAGTTTGATTTTTGATTAATTTTTAATTTGATTTATTTTGCTTGGTACAATGGATAGTTTTCCATCATTTCTTTAACTTCTTTTTGAACAGAGGAAATCACATTTTGATTGTTTGGATCCATCATCACTCTATCCATTAATTCAACAATCTTTTGCATTTCTTTTTCTTTTAATCCTCGAGTGGTTAAAGCAGGAGTTCCTACTCTAATTCCCGATGTGATGAATGGAGATTCAGTATCAAATGGCACCATATTCTTATTCACTGTAATATGTGCTTCGTTTAATGCATTTTCGGCATCTTTTCCAGTAATTCCTTTGCCTCGTAAGTCAATGAGCATAGAATGATTGTCTGTACCTCCAGAAATTATATGATAACCTTTCTCTACAAAAGCCTTTGCCATGGCTTGCGCATTTTTAATGGTTTGCTTTTGATAATCAACAAAACCTGGTTGTAATGCTTCTCCAAAAGCAACAGCTTTCGCAGCGATAACGTGCATTAAAGGGCCTCCTTGATTCCCAGGGAATACCGCAGCATCTAATAAAGAAGCCATAGAACGTAAATTTCCATTTTTCCAACGAATTCCGAAAGGATTGTCAAAGTTTTTACCCATCATTATGATTCCTCCTCTAGGTCCACGAAGTGTTTTGTGAGTAGTGGAAGTAATGATATGGCAATGCTCAAGTGGATTGTTTAACAACTTTGCTGCAATCATTCCTGCTGGGTGAGAAATGTCTGCAAGAATTAATGCGCCTACTTCGTCGGCTACTTTTCGGACACGTGCATAATCCCAATCACGGCTATACGCAGAAGCACCTACAATGATGAGTTTAGGTTTTACTTCTTTTGCCTTTCTTTCTAATTCATCATAATCCACTTGTCCAGTCTCTTTGGACACTCCATAAAAGTGTGGATTGTATAATTTTCCTGAAAAATTCACCGGTGAGCCGTGCGTAAGGTGTCCACCATGAGACAAATCAAAACCTAAAATTGAATCTCCAGGCTTTAAAATAGCAGACATAACAGCTGTGTTTGCTTGCGAACCAGAGTGTGGTTGTACGTTTGCCCATTCAGCACCAAATAATTTACAAAGTCTGTCAATAGCTAATTGTTCTATTTGGTCAACTACTTCACATCCACCATAATATCTTTTATTAGGTAAACCTTCAGCATATTTATTGGTGAGAATTGAACCCATTGCCGCCATGACTTCTTCGCTTACAAAGTTTTCTGATGCAATAAGTTCAAGACCTGTGATTTGTCTTTTGTGTTCTAGGTCAATTAGGTTAAAAATTTCATTGTCTTTTTTCATCATTATTTATTTTAAAAATTTTATTCAATCCTTCTTCTAATGTAGTTGTGGGTTTGTAGTTGGTTAATTTCATTAATTTTTCTGAACATCCTACTCTCCTCTCTACTTCATAATCGTACCTTTTTTTCGGTGCATCAATATACACAATTTTAGAATTAGAATGGGTAATTTCTTTAATATTCTTTGCCACGGTTTCGATGTTCCACTCTTTTTCGCTGGCAATGTTAACAATGTGATAGCCATCTACATAAAGTAATCTCACACATGCTTCAACTGTATCATCAATCCATGTAAAGTCTCGAGTCTGCTTTCCGTCTCCAAATACTGTAATATCTTTTCCTCCTTCTGCTTGTTCAAAAAATCGAGGAATAACCATCCTGTTGTCTTGATTTGGACCATATACATTGAAAAAACGCAAAGATATTGCATGAAGTCCTTTCTCTTCAAAAGTTGAGGCTAAGTAAATCTCATTATATCTTTTGGCCATAGCGTATGAAGTTCTAGGATCTACCAAGACCTCTTCGGTTAATACGTTTACTATCGCTGAATGGCTGTAAATTCCTGAGGTTGATGCGTAGAGTATTTTTTTTACGTTGTTTGTTAAAGCTGCCCTGACAACATTGCGCGTTCCTATTGTTTCAACATCCATAGTAAGAACTGGATTGTCAGCTACTACATCCACTCCAAGCACTGCTGCAAAATGATAAATTACATCAATTCCTTGAGTTAGTTCAGAAACTAATTCAAAATCACATACGTCTCCATTGATAAATTGAATTTGCTTAAATGTTTCTTTATCTATCTTATTTCCTCTTAAGAGATTGTCAAGAACAATAACTTCATGACCTTCTTGAACTAATCTCTTTGTTAAATTGGACCCTATAAAGCCTGCTCCTCCAGTGATTAAAATTTTCATAGATTTAATTAATGTGACGTTTTAGATTGTATAATTTGTGCGAATAGTATTTTTCCTGCTCATTGTAAATTCCTTTTTCATCTAGCCTATCAATTCTTACACGACCATGTGCGTGAATAATTCTTTGGTTAGATAAAACGATTCCTACATGAGTAATCTTTCCTGAAGTTTCTGACTCAAAAAAAGCTAAATCTCCTTCTTTTTGCATCTCAAACGTTACTTCTTTACCTTGTAATACTTGTTGAGAAGCATCACGATGAATAAAGTGACCTGCTTGATGGAAAACAGTTTGAGTGAATCCAGAACAGTCAATGCCATACTTGCTTCGTCCTCCCCAGAGGTAGGGTGCGTTTAGGTAGGAGAGAGCGATTTGTGCAATCCCACCTTTACTTTTTGTAGGAATAGCGTCCATCCAAGTAAAGTTATAATGATCAAGCGTGAAAGATTTTTCTAGAGAGAGGATGGGAGAACCTTGAATGACTTTTTGATTTCCCCATGGCGTCGAAATTATTAGTTCCTCATCTGCTTGATAGCCATTTTGGTAAGAAGTTAAGTTTATGTGGTTAGTATGTATTGGAAGAAGCTGTTTTTGATCTACCCAACCTTGATAATTGTCATGAAGGTTTTCAATTTTTATCCACTGTTTATGAGTCTGAATGATTTTTACAAATTCTCCAAAAAATAGCTGTGTGACAATCTCTGAAGTGTCATCATGATGAGCACGTACAGGTATAACTGTGAGACCACAAAGTGAAATATTGCCAACAGTCATTATTTTTTTGGAAATTTTGGATGATTAATCACATTGTATATTTGCTGAACATGTCGTTCTGTATGGTATACAACAAACATTAATGCGTCTCCCATTCTCAAACGAATAAGCTTACTAATTGAAATTGGGACTTTCACTTTCTTTAAATTAATTTTTTTAGCCATCTCTAAAATTGAAACCATTTCATTTTGATAGCGAATGAATTTTTCATAGGCGTCATCGGTAATCAATTCTGGTGAAAGTGTTGGGTTATAAGGTTTTGTTGCTCTAAATTTTCGTTTGACGTTTTTAGCACGCCCTAATTTCATAGATTTCCATGCACTTTTTCCAAGTGGAGAAGAAGTGAAATATTTTTTAGGGGATTTTGATTTGTCTTTTTCTATTTTCTTGATAAAAAGTTTGTTGTAATAATCAGAATAGCTGTTTAAATGAGAAAGAATTTCTAAAATATTCCAGCTGTCTTTTGTAGGTCGCCAAGTGAGTTGATGCGCTTTTAAATGAAGGCATTTCTTTTCAATATATCTTGTGTCTGATTGTGTAATGTTTATAAGGTCGTTTAATAAACTTTCAGTCAAATATCCCTTTGCGGCCATGTTATTATTTCTTTACTTTTCAAAAATAACAATATTTGTTTTAGTTTTCGATAATTTGTATACTATATTTAGAAAAGTCTACTTTATTTTTTAGAGTGTAAGGATTTAAAGTGATTTTTAAACTTTTTAAAAATAATTGGTGAATTGATTAATTTTTTATTGTAATTTTAGTCAGTTAAGAAATTAAAAGCAAATAAAATGGCAAACGTTAGAGATTTAAAAAAGCGCATCAATGGAATGATATATGATGTCGTTGATGAGTGTTACAGTGTACAGTTATATAATCAAGCTAAGAAAGAGGTTACAGACAAGTTTATTGATGAAGCTGCTGATTTTCAAGAGGAAATTATGGGGGCCATCAAAAAGGCTAAAAACAAAAAGGATTATAAAGAAATTGTCAAGAGAGTAGAAGAAGTGGAAGCTGATTGGATTACTCGATTGAATAAGTTATAAGCTAGTTCTGTAAGGACATAGTTTACCTTGTGTAAGTTCCTTTTTTACTTGTAATTTATAAAGTAAATTGGGGATTTACACTTTCTTTTGCTTTACATATAAAGAAATTGTGTCTTACTTATTTTTTACTTTCAATAAGCTTGTTTAACCTAAACATTTCATCTCTTAGCCTGGCTGCCTCCATAAAATCAAGTTCTTTAGCTGCTTTTTTCATTTGCCTTTCGATATTTTTCACACTTTTTTCTAATTCAGAAGTGGACATGTATTGTTCTACAGGGTCGGCAGCATACATTGTGTTGTCTTCTTGCTCTGTTCGATAATGAAAAGCATTTACATTACTTTTGTCAAGTGCAGTAGGAACTAATCCATGTTCTTCGTTATAGGCTTGTTGAATGGCTCTTCTTCGATACGTTTCCTCGATAGTAACTTGCATGGAGTCTGTTACTTTATCTGCATACATAATCACAAAACCATTCACATTTCTTGCTGCTCGACCAATAGTTTGTACCAATGAGCGTTCATTTCTAAGGAATCCTTCTTTATCTGCATCGAGTATGGCAACTAAACTTACTTCGGGCAAATCGAGTCCTTCTCTAAGTAGATTCACACCAATCAATACATCAAACACACCTTCTCGGAGTTGTTGTAAAATTTCTACTCGCTCAAGGGTATCTACCTCACTGTGAATGTAACGACAAAGGATGCCGCTTTTATCTAAGTATTTTTGTAATTCCTCCGCCATTCGTTTCGTTAGCGTAGTGACTAAAACCCTCTCTTTTCGCTCGATTCGAAGGTGAATTTCTTCAATTAAGTCATCTACTTGATTGGTGCTTGGCCTTACTTCTATTTCAGGGTCTAACAAACCTGTAGGACGAATAATTTGTTCTACTACTACACCTCCCGTTAATTCTATTTCATAATCTGCAGGCGTTGCGCTTACATAAATGGTTTGATTTTGTAAGGATAGAAATTCTTCAAATTTTAGAGGACGATTATCTAAAGCTGCTTGCACACGGAAGCCATAATCTACAAGATTTGTTTTTCGAGAGAAATCTCCGCCATACATAGCCCGAATCTGTGGAATTGAAACGTGACTTTCATCGATTACCATTAAGTAGTCCTTTGGAAAATAATCTAATAAACAGAATGGTCTTGTTCCAGGTTCACGTCGGTCAAAATAGCGGGAATAATTCTCAATTCCTGAACAATACCCAAGCTCTTTAATCATTTCGATGTCATATTCAGTTCTTTCCTTTAACCGCTTTGCCTCTTCGTGTTTTCCAGCGTTTTTAAAAGCCTCTACTTGTTCGTAAAGATCATTTTGAATGTTTTCAATGGCGTGTTTTGTATTTTCTGGTGAACTCACAAATAAGTTCGCGGGATAAATGTTAATCGCTTCTAATTCACTTAATATATCATTGTTTTCAGGGTTGATGGTGAAGATTCCTTCTACTTCATCTCCCCAAAATTCTATCCTCAAAGCGTAGTCAGCGTATGCTAAAAAAATATCTACTGTGTCACCATTCACACGGAAAGTACCTCGTTTAAATTCTTCTCCTGCACGAGAATATAAATTTTCAACTAAACTGAAGAGGAATTTGTTTCGCATTATTAAATCTCCACGCTTAACAGAAATTATGCTTTTTTCAAATTCATTAGGATTTCCAATTCCATAGATGCACGAGACAGATGATACTACGATGACGTCTCTGCGCCCAGAAAGCAGGGCAGAAGTAGCCGATAATCTTAACTTTTCAATTTCGTCGTTGATGGCTAAATCTTTTTCGATGTAGGTGTCGGTAATGGGTAGATATGACTCGGGTTGGTAATAATCGTAATAAGATACGAAGTATTCTACTCTGTTGTTTGGAAAAAACTGTTTAAACTCATTATATAACTGAGCCGCAAGTGTTTTGTTGTGTGAGAGTATGAGTGTGGGTTTATTCACGTTTTGAATCACGTTCGCAATGGTAAATGTTTTTCCACTTCCCGTAACACCTAAGAGAACTTGGTGGGGAAGACCTTCAAGAATTCCTTTGGTCAATTCTTCTATCGCTTGTGGCTGGTCACCCTTAGGTTCAAATGAGGAAACAAGTTTTAAATTCATACCACAAAAATAAAGAATTTAATACTAAGTTCGCATGCTTTATCATACACTAAAATTAACTTCAGAGTATTTGCATAAGTGTTTAGTGATTTATTTATAATGTTTCTTCTTATTTTTCGTTAATATTTATGAAAAGTTGCGAAACAATCTATAATAATATTATTTTTGCAAGAATGAAATTTTTAAAGCAAATATTATCATTGTTTTTGTTGGTGCTCTTTGTGAGTTCATGTAGCGACTATCAAAAAATAGTTAAAAGCGATGATTATGAGATGAAGTTTGAAGAGGCGAACCGTCAATACGAGCGAGGAAATTATCCTCGTGCAATCGCTTTGTATGAACAAATTTACCAACGTTTTCCACGAACAGACAAAGGGGAAGTGGCATATTTCCGTATGGCTAAATCTTATTTTGCAGAGCAAGATTATTACATGGCTGGATACTACTTTCATCAGTTTACAGTAAGGTATCCCTTGAGTGATAATGCAGAGGAATCAATGTTTTTGACAGCCATTTGCTCTGTGAAAAACAGCCCTAAGTCTACATTCGATCAAGAAGAAACTGAAATTGCTTTGAATGACTTGCAAATGTTTGTTCTTCGCTATCCAAACAGTCATTTAATTGATTCTTGTAACCGAACGATGGATAGATTGCGCTTTAAAATTGAAACAAAACGATTTGATGCGGTGAAACTATATGCGAAAATGGAAGATCACCGTGCAGCTGTGGCGTCCTCAAAATCTTTTATTGAAGATTATCCACGTTCTGCATATATGAAAGAAGTTACTTTACTCCAGTTCGAAAATTCTTACAAACTTGCGATGAACAGTGTGTTGAGCCGAAAAAAAGAGCGAATTGAAGACGCAATGGAATCCTATGCAAGATACAATACTTACTTTTCGGATAGAAAAAGCGTTGCGGATAGAACATTGAGAATGAATGAAAACTTGGGGAAAGAGTTGTTAAATGTGGAGGAAGAATTTGCTTTTAATAGCATTGTGGAAGCCTATAATAACTCAAACTCATCCTCTAAACAGAAAAAAACACGATTTCTTGAGGAAACCATCATAAGATTCAATATCTTTGTCGAAAAATATCCTGACTCTGATTATATGGAAAGAGCGAGGAATTACCAGAGAAGGGCAGAAAGAGAATTAAATAATATTTAATAATTATATAGAATATGAGCTTTAAATACAGTAAAGCAGAGCGCACAACAATCACAAGAGATGTTGTTGAATTGGAAAAAGAGACCAATAACATTTACAAATCAATTGTTATTCTTTCCAAAAGAGCAAATGAAATTAGTGAAGACTTGAAGGTGGAATTAGTTCAAAAACTTCAAGAGTTTGCTTCATCAACTGATAATCTTGAAGAAATTTTTGAAAACAGAGAACAAATTGAAATTTCTCGTTTTTACGAACGATTGCCAAAACCTGTGTCAATGGCTATCGATGAGTTTGAAAGAGGTAAGCTCATCGTGGAAGACCCAGCTGAAAGCAAAGAATAACAAAGGAGTTACTTTATAATGTTAAAAGGAAAGCGAATCATTGTCGGGATTACGGGTGGAATCGCTGCCTATAAAACTTCTTTTTTAATTAGAGAATTGAAAAAAAAAGGGGCGGAAGTTAAATGTATTTTAACTCCTGCCTCTTCTGATTTTATAAGCCCACTAACGATTTCAACCTTATCCCAAAACCCAGTTTATCAAAACTTTTGGAACAAAGAAAGTGGAGAATGGGAAAATCATGTGGAACTCGGGATGTGGGGAGACCTTATGTTGATTGCCCCATTAACAGCGAATACATTGGCAAAGTTGGCCAATGGATTTTGCGATAACTTGCTATGCGCTACCTATCTTTCTGCTAAATGTCCTGTGATGGTGGCACCAGCGATGGACTTAGATATGTATAGTCATCCAACCACAGATAGAAACCTAAAAACCATAGAAGCGCATGGAGTAAAAGTAATTCCTGCTGAAAGTGGTTTTTTAGCCAGTGGATTATCTGGAAAAGGAAGAATGGCAGAGCCAGATACCATCCTCTCACACATTGAAAGCTTTTTTAAGAATAAAGAAACAATGGCAGGGCAGAAGGTGCTAATCACTGCTGGACCAACTTATGAGTCTATCGATCCTGTGCGCTTTATAGGAAATCACTCCTCTGGGAAAATGGGATTTGCTCTAGCCGAAAAATGCCTGGAAAGAGGAGCTGAAGTGGTCTTAATTACAGGCCCTACAATATGTGAATTGACGCATCAGAATTTAGAGAGAATTGACGTGTTTTCTGCTAGAGAAATGTTAGCCGCAACACAACAACACTTTCCGAATTGTACTGGAGGTATCTTTTCAGCTGCAGTGGCAGATTATCGACCTAAAAATATCGCTTCACAGAAGATTAAAAAGTCGGATGAAGATATGACAGTTGAAATGATTAAAAATCCTGACATTTTAAAAACTATTGGTGAAAGTAAAAAGAAGGAGCATTGGCTGGTCGGTTTTGCACTGGAAACGAGTAATGCAATAGAAAACGGTACGAAAAAATTAAAGGCTAAAAATTTAGACTTGATCGTAATCAATACATTGGAAGATAAAGGCGCAGGATTTGGACACGATACAAATAAGGTAACTTTGTTGGACAAAAACAATAAAACTCTTAAGTTTGAGTTACAATCAAAGAAAGATGTAGCGGATAATATTTTGGATTACTTATTGAAAATCATAAAATGAGAATAGTTCTAATAACATTATTAAGCGTGTGGGTGTTGAGCAATATCTCAGCACAAGAGTTAAATTGTCAAGTAAGCGTACAATCTAATCCTGCTTTAGATATTACAACCACCGAAAAAGAGGTGCTTAAAGAAATTGAACTTGCAGTGACCAACTTAATTAACGAAACAGTTTGGGGAAGTGATCGCTTTGAAGTGGAGGAAAGAATTAACTGTAATTTTCAAATTTCTATCACAGAGGTAACAGGTAACGGAGGCTATAAAGCGACAATGCAAGTCCAAGCTACTCGTCCAGTATTTAACAGTACCTACAATACTACCTTGCTTAATTTTTTAGATGAAAATGTACATTTCACCTTCAAAAGGGGGGCGAGCTTAATTTATTCAGACAATCAGTACACCGATAATCTTTCTTCAATCATTGCTTTTTATGCAAATTATATTCTAGGTTTGGACGGAGATTCCTTTTCTATGCGAGGAGGAGATCCATATTTAAGAAAAGCGCAGAATATTGTAACGCTGGCACAAACAAGTATGTCGGCTGGATGGAAATCAGATGAACGGGGAAGAAATAATCGATTTTGGTTGATAGATAATGCCTTGCATGAATTGTTTTCTCCGTTAAGAGAATGCTTTTATGATTACCATAGAAAAGGATTGGATAATATGTTTGATAATCAACAGTTGGCTCGAGAAGAAATTAAAAATGCACTAGACAAACTTGTCGGTGTGAACTCTGCGCGTCCAGGTTCTGTGAATTTATTAAACTTTATCCGCTCAAAAAGAGATGAACTGGCAAACATCTATAGGGAAGCAGACCGTAAACAGCAAACAGAAGTAGTGAATATACTTAAGCGCATCGACCCTACAAACGCTTCTTTGTATCAAGAAATAATTCAGTAGAATATGCTAAGGCAAATATCGGTTAAGAACTTTGCATTAATAGAAAATGCACAATTGGTTATAAACGATGGGTTTACTGTGATTACTGGGGAAACAGGTTCAGGTAAATCAATATTGCTAGGAGCACTCAAACTGATTTTAGGGGAACGTGCCGATTATTCTGTAATTCGCAATCCCGATAAAAAAACCATCGTAGAAGCAGTTTTTAATCTTTCAAACATAGATTACGCTGATTTTTTTGTAGAAAATGACATTGATTTTGAAGTCGAAACATACATTCGAAGAGAAATCAATGCGGCGGGAAAATCTAGAGCTTTTATTAACGATACACCTGTTCAGCTATCTGTGCTCAAAAAGTTAGCTGAAAGACTTGTGCATATTCATTCTCAACATCATACCTTAGCATTAAAAAACAAAAACTTTCAACGCTCGATTTTAGATACGATTGCAGAAAATCAGACCTTGCTTTTCGAAATGAAGAAGCATTATGAGTCGATTAAACTGCTGACAAAAGAAATAGAAAATTTAGAGGAAAATCGTGCAAAAATAGCGCTAGAACATGAATTTAATACTTTTCAAATAGAAGAGTTAAGTAAATTAGACTTAACAGCTATTGATTACGAAGAGGTGGAGAAAGAGGTAGAAAGGGGAGAACAATTTGAAGAAATTCAAGAGGCATTCCAACGAATCTCTTTTTCAATACACAGCGAAGGAGGAGTTATCGATATTTTGCAAAAAATAATTTTTCTAACCAAAGCAAAAGACAAAAAAGTAGAAGAGCTTTTAACGCGTATAAAATCATCAATAATTGAACTGAAAGATATTGCAGATGTAGCCGATGATGAACTGACTGAAATGATTTATGAACCTGAAGAAATGCATGTAAACATAGCTCGATTAGATGCTTTTAATAGTGCATTAAGGAAACATAGTTTGAGAACACAAGAAGAATTACTGAACTTGTATACTGACCTTCAAAAGAAAGTGGATGAATCTGGAGACATTGAAGAGAGTATACAAAATAAAAAAAATCAGTTAGAGAATATTACTAAAGAAGCACATGTCCTTGCCAACAAGATTTCAACAAATCGAAAAGAAGTAGCTCAAAAAATTGAAAAAGAATGTGCTCAATTGCTCAATCAGTTAAAATTAGAAGGAGCAAAGATTGCATTTGATTTTAAGGAAGCACAACTGACTGAATATGGAAGTGATGATATTTCTTTACTCTTTTCACCGAATAAAGGAATGCCTCCTCAAGTGATAGAAAAGTCTGCCTCTGGTGGTGAGTTATCAAGGCTTATGTTGGTGATTCAATTTTTATTGTCTCAAAAGCAAAAGCTACCGACAGTAATTTTTGATGAAATCGATACTGGGGTTTCTGGAGAAGTGGCACAGAAAATCGGGGAACATCTAAAAAGTATGGGAGAGCACATGCAACTCATGGCAATTACGCACCTTCCGCAAGTAGCCAGCAAGGGAGAACATCATATTTTAGTCGAGAAAAACGATACAGGAAAAGTAACAAAAACTTCGTTTAAGAATTTAGATCATCAAGAAAGAATAATTGAAATTGCCAAGTTGATGAGCGGAAGCACAGTCAATGAAGCAGCATTGTTAAACGCTAAAAAATTAATGAATGAGTGATAAAAAGTTAATCGCAGGAGGTCTGTTTTTTATTACCTTTGGTATCATGCTTGGAGCGATGGGAGCACATTATCTTGAGACTATAGGAGTAGAAGCAGATAAAATAGACAGTTTTGCTACAGGAACAGATTATTTATTTTATAACGGACTTGGAATGCTGGCTGTTGCAGGGATAAATAAAAGGTTCGACTTTGATATTACCAATCAGTTTCGTCATATTTTATACGGAACATTAGCCTTCTCAGTGTCAATATTTGCTTTGGTTTTACTCCCTCAAATTGGAATTACAAAAATTAAATTTTTAGGACCAATCACACCCATTGGAGGAATTTTTATGATTCTTGGTTGGGGCGGTTTGTTGGTAAGAGTATTGTCAACCTATAAGGATTAAACATCGTATAATAATCAATAAATAAAAGTTTACCTCATTCATTTATCAACCGATATTGTGAATAATTAAATTACATAAATTATAAGAAAGAGGTAAATAACCATTAAATTTGTACTAGCTATTTAAATGCAAAAATATAATATCATGGAAGAATATGGTAAGAGAGCTTCAAATGCTAACTTGACAAAAGATTTGGGTTTATCAAATCTAGAGAATGTGTACTGGAACATGAGCCCAGCAGAATTAATCGAGGACACCATTTTATTAGGTGAAGGAGTATTAACAGACACGGGCGCTATTGCGATAAACACAGGAAAGTTTACAGGTCGCTCTCCAGAAGACCGCTTTATTGTATGTGATGAAAAAACTGAAGATGCAGTATGGTGGGGAAAAATCAACAAAAAATTTGAACCAGCTAAATTCGACGCGCTTTTTAATCGAATGAAGGCGTATTTAGTTGGAAAAGATGTGTATGTAAGAGATTCATACGCTTGTGCAGATGATAACTACAGAATGAATATTCGAGTTGTGACTGAATTACCGTGGGCTAATATGTTTGCATATAACATGTTTTTACGTCCGACTGACGAGGAGATTGAAAACTTTTCTCCAGATTGGCATATTGTATGTGCTCCCAACTTTTTGGCAGACCCAGAAATTGATGGAACAAGACAATCTAACTTTGCGATACTCAATTTTACGCAGAAAATTATTATCATCGGTGGAACAAAGTATACCGGAGAGATTAAAAAAGGAATTTTCTCTGTATTGAACTTTATTTTACCGCATGAAAAGAATGTACTTTCAATGCACTGCTCTGCGAATGTTGGAAAAGATGGAGATACAGCACTGTTCTTCGGCTTGTCTGGAACAGGAAAAACAACGCTTTCATCCGACCCAAATAGACGTTTAATCGGAGATGATGAGCATGGATGGGACGACAATGGAAGTGTATTTAACTTTGAAGGTGGATGCTATGCGAAGACAATTAACTTGTCAGCTGAAAAAGAACCTCAAATTTATAATGCGATTAAATTTGGTGCAGTTCTTGAAAATATTGGTTTCAAAGAAGGAACCTCAACGCCAGATTATGACGATGTGTCAATTACGCAAAATACACGTGTTTCATATCCAATTTATCACATTGATAACATCATGGAACCGTCAATTGGAAAAAATCCTAAGAATATTTTCTTCTTGACTTGTGATGCCTTTGGTGTGTTACCTCCAATCTCTAGACTTACAAAAGCACAAGCAATGTATCACTTTATTTCTGGATACACAGCTAAAGTGGCTGGTACAGAAGATGGGGTGACAGAGCCTCAAACAGTATTCTCAGCTTGTTTTGGTGCTCCTTTCCTTCCGCTTCACCCAGCGAAGTATGCAGAGCTTTTAGGCAAGAAAATTGAAAATGAAAATGTGAATGTCTGGCTAGTGAATACAGGATGGTCTGGCGGTGGATATGGAGAAGGAGAGCGTATGTCATTATCATACACTAGAGCAATGATTACCGCTGCAATGGAAGGTAAATTAGATAACGTAGATTTTGTACAAGATGAAATTTTTGGTTTAAATATCCCAACTTCTTGTCCTGAAGTACCTTCTGAAATTTTAACTCCAAGAAATACATGGAAAGATAAAGAAGCATACGATAAAAAAGCTAATGATTTAGCACAAAGATTTATTAAAAACTTTGAAACTTTTGAGGCTGGTGCTCCACAAGAAATTTTAGACGCCGCGCCAAAATTATTAGTGTAAATTTTACGCTTCAAATATTATGTAATCAGCCAAGTGAATGTCGCTTGGCTGATTTTTTTTTAACCATTAATTTGAAATCAATTTTTCTTTTACAACTGAATTTATATTCATTTTTTAACATAAAAATAAGGGCTTGAACTTTTGTTTTTTGTTGAAATAGAATATCTTAGTCGTATGAGTTTAATAGTGGTATAAAATTTGTATATTATCTATTATTAGAAACAGATAAAACTCCAAGATATGAAATATTTTACATTTTTATTCGGTATATTATTTGCTTTTTCAACATGGGCGAATGTTCAATCAACACCTGTTAAATATAAACGACAGGACTCTGACCACATTAAAGAAATTTTAAAAGCTTGGGATGCAAATAAAGGAGATTACCTTTATGAAAGTATTGCGGCAATGGTAATGCATAGCGAACAGCCTGAGCGTCCTCGAGGAGTGAATCAAACTCCTTTTGAAATGTTGCAAACGATGGACAAAAGAAGAATTGAACGCCTTAACCGCGTGGCAGATCAAGAACTGGAAAATGAGAAAAATGCAACACGTGGAAAAAGAGATGCGTATTATTGGCAAGAATGGCAAGCATACGTAAACTCAACACAATGTTCAGATATGAACAAAGGACAATCTAATGGTGATCCTCACATGACTACTTTTGACGGTGAGAAATACGATTTTCAAAATGCAGGAGATTACCTCTTGACCGGAACTGACAAGAATACTTTTATGATACAAACACAAATGATTCGAACCAATAGCAACATCTCTCAGAATGGTGCTGTAGCAATGAACGTAAATGGTGATGTTGTGGAGTTTAGAAGTGAGGAAACTAAAGACGGGGGGATGATTTTTATTAATGGACAAGAAATGTTAATAGAAAACACAGACTTCGTATTGCCACAAGGAGGTGTAATTCAACAGAATTCAAGAAGAGTACATAAAGTGAAATGGCCAACAGGAGAGCAAGCATTAGTCAGAAATAGAGGCAGTAAAATGAATAGACTTTTTGACGTTACTGTATATGTTCCTGAATGTAATCAAGATCAATATTATGGATTGCTAGGAAATAACGATGGGGTAAGAGATAATGATTTAGACGCAAGCGAACAAACTGAAGAGCAAAGATTGTTAGTTTATGGAGAGGAGTCTTATGAAGATGTATTTGGTCCTAATCGTAGAAATCCTGATGTGATATCGCGTGTACAAAATAAAGGTCGTTATATTTCTCATGACTTTGGAGATCAATTTATGTTAAGTGCATCGACTTCTTTATTCTCGAATCAAATGGTGAATATCCCAGACTCAGTTCGTTATCCAAGCGAACATTTGTCTTTGGCTGAATTGTCTGATGAGCAAATTGAAGAAGGACTGAGAAAAGCACAAGAGGCTGGCTTTGAAGATGAAGACTTGTTTGCTGCAGTATACGACTATGGACATATAGGTTTAGAACCTGAATTATATGAAAACGAAGGATACGAAAGACCAGCACCAGAAAACAAGTACACAGAGCCAGTTTTGGATAATCAAGGTGATAGAACGGGTTCAAGTCAAACTACAAATGAACCAGTGAAAGTAGACCGTAGGGTGAATATAGGTACTGGAGTGATTATCACGCCTCCAAGACCAATTTATAGACCAAATCCTAGAAGAACAAGACCTACTTCCTCACCTGGAACAAATACAAATAGAAGAACCCCTGATTCTTCTGGAAGTTCTACAAGGACACCACAGAGAGGAGGGAGATAAAAAAATAAAATGTAATAAAAAAGCTGTCTATTATTTATTAGACGGCTTTTTTATTAATTCAAAAGTTGAAGCTCTTTAGACTTGGTTAGCTACAACATTTTAGTAAATTTGTTACATTAAACTTCGATTATATGAGAAAAACTTTTTTATTCTTGTTTCTTTTTTGCACAATTATTTTTTCAAGCTATTCACAAGTCCAAAAAACACCCACATCAGCAGAAATTTATCATAAAATAGAAAAGTTAAATTTTTTCGGAACAGTTTTGTATGTTGCAGCACATCCAGATGATGAAAATACAGCCTTAATTTCCTATTTATCTAATCAAGAAAAAGCAAGAGTTGGCTATATTTCATTGACAAGAGGAGACGGAGGACAAAATCTAATCGGTGCTGAAATAAGAGAATTGCTAGGCGTAATTCGTACCGAGGAACTTTTCGAAGCAAGAAAAGTAGACGGTGGATATCAGTTTTTTTCTAGAGCAAATGATTTTGGTTATTCAAAGCATCCCGATGAAACATTTGAAATATGGAATAAAGAAGAGGTGCTAAACGATTTGATTTATGTAATTAGAAAGTTTAAACCCGACGTAATTATTAATCGTTTTGATCATCGCACTTCGGGAAATACACATGGACATCACACTGCATCAGCCATGTTAAGTGTAGAGGCTTTTGATAAGGTAAATGACCCAACTGTTTTTCCTGAACATCTTCAAAATTTAGAAGTTTGGCAACCTAAAAGGATGTTTTTTAATACCAACTGGTGGTTTTTCGGTAGCCAAGAAAGGTTCAATAAAATCGATAAATCTAAGTTCTTCACTGTAGATGTGGGGAATTATTATCCGATGTTTGGTTCTTCCAATACAGAAATCTCATCCCTAAGCCGAAGCAAGCACCGTTCACAAGGTTTTGGTACAGATGGAAAGCGTGGTTCAGATGTGAATTTTTTAGAGCCGATTAAAGGTAAGTTTGACCTTAAAAAAGATACTTCACTTTTTGCGGGAATTAATACAACGTGGGAAAGGGTAGAAGGAGGAGCCAAAATAGGTCGTATTCTTCAGGAAGTGCAAAATAATTTTGATTTTAAAAATCCTTCAGCTTCTGTTCCTGAACTTCTGAAAGCTTATGAGTTAATTAAAACTTTAGATGATAAGCATTGGCGAGAAGTGAAGTTGCAAGAAATTAAGGAGATTATTTTAGATTGTACGGGTTTATATCTTCAAACCACTACTTCGGAAGAATTTATCACAAGAGGTCAAGTGGTTCCATTTGATTTAGAGATAACGAATCGTTCATCGATTGAAGTAAACGTTGAAAAAGTAAGCATTTTTCCAGATTTAACACAGTTAGAGTTCAACGAAAAGTTAAAGTATAACGAAGCAATCAAGGAAAAAGGAGAATTTATGATTCCATCTCATTTTAAGTACACGAGTCCATACTGGTTAGAAAAAGAAAGTTCAATTGGCATGTATCGTGTTGACGACCAAAGCCTTTTAGGTTCGCCAGTTTCTCCTGAGCAATTTTATGCTGAATATTACTTGAATATAGGTGGAATTAAACTTGTATATACTTCACCGATTAAACATAAAACAGTATCGCCAAGTGATGGAGAAATTATCAAGCCAGTTTCCATTGTACCTAAAGTTTCTGTAGCAATGCATAACAGAAATTTAATCTTTGCTGACAATCAGCCAAAAACTGTAAAGGTAGAGGTGAAGGCTTATGAAAATGAGGTCAAAGGAAAGTTGAGGTTGAATTCCCCTGAGGGTTGGAAAGTGTCTCCAGCATATCAAGAAGTGGACTTATCAATAAAAGGACAGAGCATTTCTTTAGCTTTTGAAGTTACACCTCCTAATGAAGCGAAAGAAGGCATGTTAGAACCAGTATTTGAATTAGGTAATGAGCATTTTACACATCAATTACACATTGTAGATTATCCTCACATTCCTACGCAAACGGTTATTCTGCCAGCAAGCATTAAAACAACGCGTTTTTCTATAAAAACTAAAGGAGATAAAATTGCTTACATCGAAGGGGCGGGGGATGATATGCCTCAAAGTTTACGAGAAATTGGTTATATTGTAGATGTGATTCAAGCACGGGACATTACCTTAAATCTGCTTCAACAATATGATGCTGTAGTAGTAGGAATTAGGGCATACGACACTGATAATGGCTTAGTGGTTACGCAACCTATCCTTTTTAGCTATGTGAAAAAAGGTGGAACAGTAGTCACACAATATAATACGATTAATGAATTAAGGACAGATGTGTTGGCGCCGTATGACCTAAAACTTTCAAGAAAGCGAGTGACGGATGAACATTCTCCAGTAAGATTAATTGCTAAAAAACATCCAGTTTTAAATTCTCCTAATGTGATCACTCCAAAAGATTTTGAGGGTTGGGTTCAAGAAAGAGGCTTGTACTTTCCAGATGAATGGAGTGATGAGTTTACACCTATTTTAGGGATGAGTGATAAAGGAGAAAAAGAACTGAAAGGTGCTTTGCTAGTAGCAGAATACGGAGAAGGTCATTTTGTTTATACTTCACTTAGTTTTTTTAGAGAACTTCCTGCTGGTGTTCCAGGAGCTTATCGATTATTTGCTAACTTATTGTCTTTAGGGAATTAAAAACAATTTAAAATTCTTATTTTTAAGAAATATGAATGAATCACGAGAAAAATTTCAATGGAAAGGTAGCTATACAGTTGTGCTGTTATTGAATGTAGCATATATAATAGCTTTTTATTTTATTTCCCAACATTTTAGTTAATTATAAAGATGACACAGCTTGATTGGATTATTTTATTTGGAACGTTAGCTTTTATAGCTATTTATGGATATTATAAAACAAGAGGGAGTAAAAATGTTTCTGATTATTTAAAAGGGGGAAATCAAACGAAATGGTGGACGATTGGACTTTCTGTCATGGCCACGCAAGCGAGTGCAATTACTTTTTTATCTACTCCCGGACAAGCCTTTCATGATGGAATGGGATTTGTTCAGTTTTATTTTGGTTTGCCACTTGCAATTATAATTGTGTGTGGAGTTTTTATCCCGATTTACCATAAATTAAAAGTTTATACAGCGTATGAATTTTTAGAAAGTAGATTTGATTTAAAAACGAGAACAATTACCGCATTACTTTTCATGACACAGCGCGGTCTTGCCGCAGGAATTACCATTTTCGCACCTTCCATCGTGCTTTCTGCAGTCTTAGGATGGAATTTGTTTGTTTTAAATATTGTAATAGGATTGTTGGTTACTTTATATACAGTTTCAGGCGGAACAAAAGCGGTGAACATAACTCAAAAGCAACAAATGGCAGTGATTTTTACGGGAATGTTTATTGCTTTTTATTTGGTTTTAAGCTACCTGCCTGAAGGTGTAAACTTCACAAATGCATTAAATATCGCAGGAGCAAATGGTAAGATGGAGATTTTAGACTTCTCTTTTGATTTAGAAAATAGATATACTGTGTGGAGCGGATTGATTGGAGGAACATTTTTATCTCTTTCTTACTTTGGAACAGACCAAAGTCAAGTGCAAAGATATTTATCCGGAAAATCAATTCGAGAAAGCCAAATGGGAATGTTGTTTAACGGTGCTTTAAAGGTTCCTATGCAATTTTTTATTCTCCTTGTTGGGGTATTGGTATTCGTGTTTTATCAGTTTAATGCTACGCCATTGAATTTTAATCCAACAGCAGAAAAAATTGTAAAAGAATCTGAGTATGGAGAGGAATACCTTCGTTTAAGTGAAGAGTTAGAATTGAATAGGCAGCAAAAATCTGAACTGTCAATTGCTTATGTCCAAGCCACAAACGCTGAAGAAAAAGCGAATCTTGAATTAGGAATTCAAATGGCAAATGAGAAAGAACGCAATTTACGTGCTTCAGGAAAAGAGTTAATTTTAAAAGCTGACGAATCCGTTGAAACGAATGACAAAGATTATGTGTTTATTCATTTTATTTTGAACACCTTACCCACAGGACTAGTGGGACTACTTTTAGCGGTTATTTTTTCTGCAGCGATGTCCTCCACAGCATCAGAATTAAACTCTTTGGCTTCAACTACAGTGGTTGATTTATATCGAAGAAATCAAAAAAATAAGAAGTCTGACACACATTACTTAAAAGCATCTAAATGGTTTACTTTTGCATGGGGAATTATCGCAATAATCGTGGCTTGTACAGCAAGTCTATTCGATAACTTGATTCAATTAGTAAACATAATCGGGTCTATCTTTTATGGCAACATTTTAGGAATTTTCTTATTGGCTTTCTTTATCCGATTTGTGAAATCAAGAGCAGTATTTGTAGCAGCAATTATCACACAAATAATTGTAGTTATAGGTTGGTGGTTTGACTGGATGCCATTTTTATGGCTTAACTTATTTGGATGTATCTTGGTAGTAAGTATTTCGATATTGCTACAATTTATTTTCCCGAAAGCAGGTGAGTTACAATAAAATACTTGCTTTTTAAAAGGGTGAAACATGGATTTCTTTCCTCTCTAAATATAGAAAGTTGTTCAACGATTATTAAAGTTTACGAGGGTTGATTAAAGGATAAAACTTGTAACCAAGAGCATGATAAAGCTTAGAATCTCGATCTATTTCTATAACCCGCTCCTCCCAACGAAGTAATATTCTTTGTGATGGTAAACTGTAGGAAGAAATATGCATCTTTATCATCTGGATTACCTCTTTGTTGTCCTTCAGCAAACCACCCGTGATTTTCAATCGCTGGATTTGCTGCATATACAGCGTCTAGGCCAACTTCTTGAGCCAAAACAGTGGGATTGTAATAGTTTGTGCTCACATCGTCAAGATAGTCTGTAAACGTTTTGGTGTAAGAAGCTTCTATTCCTATTCTCCAGCCACTTTGTAGTCCAAATCTAAAGCCAACACCAACTGGGATTCCAAAGTTAAATAATCCGTATGGATCTGCTCCATCTGGCAATCCTTGCCCTTCGGTTTTTAGCGGACGCAAGTTTGTCCATTTATCTCCTATTTTCGTTTGAGGTGAAAATAAAAAACCAGAAATTCCTGTGAAAACATAAAGCACATCGGCCTTGCCTCTTTGTCCTTGCAGATAACTAGAGCCAGACTCTTCATCTGCATAGATGATAAACTCAACTTTCTGTGAAAGTTCTAATAAATGCGTCCGAAATGACAAGTTTCTACTTCTCCTGATAATTTCTTCAGTGTGTGAATCGGCTCCTGCCAACATAGCGTATGTGAGGTTGGTTGTAGTTGCAAATCTAGGGTGAAATCTAAGCCTATACCCAATACCAACTCCAAAACGAGTGCTTTCTATGTCAAGATCAGCTAAAGACTTGTTAGTCCCTTCTCTGTTTAAGCCACCAACTTCGCCTAGAAATTGTGTTGCTCCTACATTTAAAAACAGCTCATATTTGTGTCTGCTCCAATTCCTTGAAGTGCTAAAACCTTGACTGTACAATATGATTGGAGTTAAAAATAGAATTGTAGTAAGTATAATATTCTTCATTTGATAAAATAAAAGCAAGTATATTAAAGAGCAAAGATATTTATTTATTTTAGAAATGTTAAATTTAATGTGCAATTCTCTTTTTAATAATTAGTTATATTTTAATTATTTTAACTCCATCTTCATTAAAAATCACTTTCCCAACTTTGCTGTCATTGATTAAGTTTTTTTGATCATATAGGAGGAGATAGTCTGCTCCGATATTTTTATAAAATAAAACAGTGTCTAAATGGAAATTGTTAATGTTTTCTATATTCCATCCTAATTTATTTAAAAACAGTAAACTTCCATTAGGTGTGG
>Ga0209075_1000680_pt1 | contig 32972 bp, 30 predicted proteins | sample Stecom2011_FD_187523 | JGI IMG/M metagenome (GOLD analysis project Ga0209075, IMG submission 187523) | Agricultural soil microbial communities from Utah to study Nitrogen management - Steer compost 2011 (SPAdes) (version 2) | ecosystem: Environmental > Terrestrial > Soil > Agricultural land...
AAGCCGGCGGTGATCATCGATCTGTGGGAGATGGAGGACATGGCCCATGTGGAGCGGGTGATGAAGGGCGACGCCTACCGCTCCGATCCGCGCTACCTGGAAACCATGGAGCTGCTCAAGGAGGCGGTAATCGAGGAGTCGCTGCAGTTCCTGGAAAAGCGTGGCGGCCTGATGCCGACCTTCTACGACTGAGAGCCCGGCCATGACAGCGATCAAACTGAATGACACCATTGCCTCGCTGGGTCCGGTGATCCAGCTGGCGTTCGTTCCGCAGGACTTCGAGGCGTGCCTGGATTTCTGGACGCGCACCATGGGGGTTGGTCCCTTCACGCTCATGGAGCACATCCGCGCGGACAGCACCCATTATCTGGGAGAGCCGACCGAGATCGACATGACCGCCGCCATCGGCTACTGGGGCGACATGCAGATCGAGATCATCAAGCAGCACTGCGATACCCCCTCGATCTACAAGAGTTGGCTGGATGAGGGGCGGGAAGGGCTGCACCATGTGCTGATTGCGGTGGATGAGATGCAGCAGGCGCTGGAGGTCTGCTACCGGGCAGGTGCCCGTCTGCTGCAGCATTCCACCTACCGGGGGGGCAGCGCCGAGGTGGCCTATCTGGACACCGGCGGTGGTCCCGGCAGCATGCTCGAACTCTGGCAGGGCGACGATCCCGGCCGCGCCTTCTTCGCCTCCGTGTGGGAAGCGGCGCGAACCTGGGACGGCAGCGATCCCATTCGTCGCAGGAGCTGACCATGGTCACGCCCGTGCTGTCGCTGGCCTCGGGCGTGATGCCCGAGGCCTCGCCCCTGGAGCTGATTGCGGCGGCCGGCGCGGCCGGCTGGCAGGCAGTGGGGCTCTGGATCGAGCCCGAGCGGTTCACGCACGACTATCTGTGCCAGGTGCAGCGGGCGCTGGATGCCAGCGGCCTGCGGGTGCTGGATGCGGAGGTGATCTGGCTCAGGCCTGGCCCGCTGGACCCGCAGCACCTGCGCGCGCTGGACATTGCCCGTACGCTGGGCGCCGAGCACGTGCTCACGGTGAGTTCGGACCCCGATCACGCGGCCACCGCCGCCAAGCTGGGGGCGCTGTGCGACCATGCCGGAGACAGCCTGCGGGTGGTGCTGGAGTTCGGTGCCTTTACCGAGGTGCGCAATCTGACCCAGGCGGGCGAGATCATCCAGCAAGCCGACCGTCCCAATCTCGGCATGCTGATCGACACCCTTCACTGGCATCGCAGCGGCAGCACCCTTGAACAGATCCGCACACTGCCACCGCAGTGGCTCACCTATGCCCAGCTGTGCGATGCCGGCGGCCCCGGTCCCGATATCGAGGACAAGGCGGCGGTCCGCCTGGAAGCGGTGGATTTCCGTCTTCTGCCGGGCGATGGGGATCTGCCCCTGGAAGCCTGGTTGCAGGCCCTGCCGGTGAACCTGCCCCTGAGTCTGGAGATCCGCTCACTGAGCCTGCGCAGTGCCTGTCCCGATTTTACCGAACGGGCCCGGGTAGTGCTGGAGCACACCCGTCGCTGGTTAAAGTCTTCAAAAGCAGTCCGGACTGAACGTTTTTGTTGACAGGCTGATTGGCCGCTAGTAGGTTAATGAACATTAATTTACAAGAGCCTCGAACGCCATGTCCCAGACCGGTAGTGCAGTCATGCTACGGCAGTCGCCCTCACGCAGGCGCAGTGCGGAGAATACCCGCTCGCTGCTGCTGAGGGCGGCGGCCCAGCTGTTTGCCCGCAAGGGTGTAGCCGGTATCACCCTGACCGAGATCGCAGGGGAGGTGGGACTGTCGGGGCCGGCCATCTACAACCATTTTCCCTCCAAGGACGCGCTCTTCATCGCCGTCGTGCAGCAGATGTACGACGAGGAAACCGATGCCTTCGAGCGGGCGCTGGCGCCCCTGGACTCGGTCTCGGAGGGGCTCGCCGCGCTGCTTGATCTGGTACCCACGCTCTACCGCGACGGGTTGCAGCTGCTGGGCCTGACCGCCCAGCTGGAAGCGGCGCGCAACCCCGAGGTGTACCAGGTTCTGATCGAGGCCTCCCGTCGCCGGGATAGGGTCGCCATCGCACTGGTCGAGCGTGCCATTGCCCGGGGCGAACTCCGCGCGGATGTGGATGCGGCCGAGGTGGGTTCCATGTTGCTGTCGCTGTTCTACGGTGGTCTGGGCTATCGCTCCCTGATGGCACCGACGCCGGCACAGTTCCGTCACAGCGTGCAGGCACTGCGATGCCTGCTGACGGTGATGGCTGAATAGAGCTGAAGGCCCGTCGCGGGTCACCATAAAAACAATTACCAGGAGTAGCCTGATGACTATTGAAACCAAGCTGGACAGTCGTGTTCTCAGGTCCGCCAAGCGTGATGAAAGTGTTGACTGGGACGCGCTGAAACTGGCATCGCACACCGAGCTGCGTCGCCGTACCGTGGAGCACATCCGCAACGGCACCACCGATCTCACCGACGGCCCCATGCTGATCGCCACCACCGCCTACACCGATGAACAGCGCCATGAGCGCGAGCGTCGCGTGCTGTTCATGGAGCGCCCCATCCTGGCAGCGCTGTCGGGTGACCTGCCCAACCCGGGCGATACCTTCCTGTTCGATGAAGTAGGGCCACCGATCCTGCTGACCCGCAACCGTCAGGGCGAGGTCAAGGCGTTCCTCAACATGTGTACCCACCGTGCCGCCAAGCTGGTGACCGAGCCGGGCCGCAAGAACCGCATGAGCTGCAAGTTCCACGGCTGGACCTTCGATCTGGATGGCAATCTGGTCGGTGTGCCGGGCGAGTCCGGTTTCTGCGGCATCTCCCGCGAAAGCCGCAAGCTGATCGAGGTGCCGGTGGCCGAATGGCATGGTCTGATCTTCGTGCGGGCGCTGCCCGGCGGTGAGCCGATCGATGTGGTTGAGCATCTGGGTGAAGGCATGGCTGCCGAGCTGGCGCACCTGCAGCTGGAGAAGGCCAAGCCGATGAAGTCCTCGCGCTTCGAGGTGGAAGCCAACTGGAAATACGCCATGGATACCTATGGCGAGGGCTACCACTTCGCGACCCTGCATCCGACCAGTATCGGTGCGCTGGCCATGTCCAACATCATGAGCTACGTCAATCATGGCCCGCATCACCGCCTGGCCATGCCCCGAGCAGACTTCCTGGACTGCGTGGACACGCCGGAGAGCGAGTGGCCGCCGACCAGCTACGGCGGGCTGTACTACATCTTCCCCAACACCGTGATCAACTGTAACACCATGGCCAATGGGGAGCAGTTCTACGGTGTTTCCCGGCTGTTCCCGGGGGAGCAGGTGGACCGCGCGGCGACCATGCTGGTGACCTACAAGCCCGGCCACATGCCGGAAGATGCCGATCCCTCCCTGTGGACCAACATGCATGACTTCATCCAGAAGGTCATCACCACCGAGGACTACAGCGTCTCCCGGGATGGCCAGATCAACATGAAGTATGCGCCGGAGGGCTTCCAGCCGGTGCTGGGTGCCAACGAGCTGGCGCTGCAGAACATCCACAAGCACATCCAGGCGCTGCTCGACGCCGATCAGTGAGATCAGGCCCCTGCCCGTTGTGGCAGGGGCCCTCCGTTCCGGTGCGCCGCGCCAACGCGGACCGGACACTTATCACCCGACATTCAATTTCCATATTGCGGTAACAGACAAGCTGGAATTCCATCAGTTTCAATGGTATAAAAAAGTCAGTCCGGCCCGCTTTTATTGAATACCAAGAATAAAGCCATGCTCTCGGGGAGTGGAAACATGAGTACCAGAACAAGAAAAGGCACCGCGCGCGCTGCAACCAAGCCCAGCGGATTGTCCCGGGAGGCCCTGATCCGGGCCTACCGCCAGATGAAAACCATCCGTGAATTCGAGGAACGCCTGCATATCGAGAATGCGGCTGGCGCCATTCCCGGATTCACTCACCTGTACTGCGGTCAGGAAGCGGTCGCCGTCGGTGCCTGCGAGCACCTGACCGAGCGCGACTACATCATCAGTACCCACCGTGGTCACGGCCACTGCATCGCCAAGGGCTGCGACGTGCCTTCGATGATGAAGGAGATCTTCGGCAGCCGTGAGGGACTCAATGGCGGCAAGGGCGGCTCCATGCACATCGCCGACATTTCCAAGGGCATGCTCGGTGCCAACGGCATCGTCGGTGCCGGTCAGCCGATCGCGGTCGGTGCGGCCATCGCCTGCAAGCTGAACGGCAAGGGCGATGTGGCGCTGTCCTTTACCGGTGACGGCGCCTCCAACCAGGGCACCGTGTTCGAGGCGATGAACATGGCCGTGGTGCTGCAGGTGCCCAAAGTGTTCGTGTTCGAGAACAACGGCTACAGCGAACACACCGGCGCGTCCTACGGCATCGGTTGTGACGACATCGTCAAGCGCATCGAGGGCTTCGGCATTCCGGTATTCCTGGCCGACGGCTTCGACTTCTTCTCGGTCTACGAGGCCATGGCCAAGGCGCTGGAGCTGTCGCGCAACGGTGGCGGTCCGTCGGCCATCTACTGCGAAACCATCCGCTACTTCGGCCACTTCGAAGGTGACCCGCAGAACTACCGCGACAAGGATGAGGTGCGCCGTTACCGCGAGAACGAAGACTGCCTGCTCAAGTTCCGCAAGCGCATGGAGCAGACCGGTGAGCTGGAGCTGGACGTGCTCGATCAGGTCGATGCAGAGGTGCTGGAGCTGATCGAGTCCTCCGTTACCGCTGCCCGTCAGGCGCCCCGTCCGCGGCCTGAAGACCTCCTCACCAACGTATACAACAGCTATTAAGTGAGTCCGAGCCATGCCTAAGAAGACATTTCGTGAAGCCATCAACGAAGCGCTGCACCTGGAGATGGAAAGGGATGATCGCGTACTCATCATCGGTGAGGACGTGTCGGGTGGTGCCGGCGGCACCTCCGGCCAGCGTGACGCGGCCGGTGGCGTATTCGGCATGACCAAGGGACTGCTGCCGCGTTTCGGCGAGCACCGCGTGATCGATACCCCGATCAGCGAGGCGGCGATCATCGGGGCCGCCAACGGCGCCGCTCTGGCCGGCTATCGCCCGGTCGCCGAGATCATGTTCTGCGACTTCGTCGGCGTCTGCTTCGACCAGATCCTCAACCAGGCGGCGAAATTCCGCTACATGTTCGGCGGTGCCAAGGCGCCGCTGGTGATCCGCATGACCGTCGGTGCCGGCCGCAGTGCCGGGGCCCAGCACTCCCAGAGTCTGCACGGCCTGCTGGCGTCGATTCCCGGCATCAAGGTTCTGCTGCCGTCCAACGCCTACGATGCCAAGGGCATGCTGCTGCAGGCGATCCGCGACGATGATCCGGTGATCTTCCTCGAGCACAAGATGCTGTTCAACGACGCCTGCGAGGTGCCGGACGGTGACTATACCGTGCCCTTCGGCGAGGGTGTGCTGGTACGCGAAGGCGAGCACGTGACCATTGTCGCCAGCGGTCAGCTGGTGAAGGTGGCCGTGGCGGCCGCCGACAAGCTGGCCAAGGAGGGCATCACCTGTGATGTCATCGACCCGCGCACCATCTCGCCGCTGGACGAGGAGCTGATTCTGGAAAGCGTGCGTCAGACCGGTCGTCTGGTGGTGGTGGACGAAGCGCCGGTGCGCTGCGGCTTCGCCGCCGATGTGGCGCGCCTGGCTGCTGAGAAGGCGTTCTCCTCCCTGCGTGCCCCGGTGCTGCCGGTGACTCCGCCGCATACGCCGGTGCCCTTCGCCCCCGAGCTGGAACGCCTGTATCTGCCCGACGCGGCGGATGTGGAAAAAGCCGTGCGCGCCGTGCTCGCCCATTCCTGAGGTACCACTATGAGCAATATCACACCCATCAGGATGCCCCAGTGGGGTCTGGAAATGACCGAGGGCACGCTGTCCAACTGGCATCTGAGTGTTGGTGACACTGTCAGCAAGGGCACCGAGATTGCCGATATCGAAACGGCCAAGATCGTCAACGCCATGGAAGCCAAGCAGGACATGCCCGGTGTGGTGCGTCTGCTGGTCGCCAAGCCCGGAGATACCCTGCCGGTCGGTGGCCTGCTGGCGGTGCTGGCCGATCCGTCGGTATCCGATGATGAGGTCAATGCCTTTGTTGCCGCCGAGCTGGGTGAAACCCCGGCTGCGGCCGAGGCGCCGGCTGCCCCGGCGGTGACGCCACCGCCGGCTGCCGCTCCCGCTGCCGCTGCCGCTCCGGTCGCCGCCGCACCGCAACCGACGCCGGTCGCGCCCGCGCCGGCTGCGGCGCCGAGCACTGCGCCGGCAAGCCTGTCCGCCGAAGAGCTGGCCGAGCTGGCCGCCCGCAACGCACAGGTCAAGGCCAGCCCCGTGGCACTGCGATTGGCCAATCGGCACGGTATCGATCTGACTGCGCTGCAGGGCAGTGGCCGCAACGGTCGGGTATCGGTGGAGGATCTGGTCAATCAGGCCGGCCTGGTACTGGCACCCAGCGAGGAGCGGCTGCCGACGCCGGACAGCCAGACCCTGATCCAGAGCAATGCCACGGTGAAGGCCTCGCCGGTGGCCCTGCGTCTGGCCAACCAGCACGGTATCGATCTGCGCGGCATCAAGGGCACCGGGCGCCACGGCCGGGTGTCGGTTGAGGATCTGGATGCGCTGCTGCAACCGGCGCCCAGCTGCCAGGCGGCCGCTGTCAGCGCCGAGCAGGCGGAGAAGGATGCGCATTTCCGCGCCGGGCCGGCTGCACGCCGTCTGGCCGCGGAGCTGGGCTTTGATCTGTCCGAACTGGTCCCCACCGGGCCCCGCGATGTGGTGCTCAAGGAGGATGTGCGCGAGGCATTCCGTTCCGTGCTGCAGGGCATGGCAGGGGAGAAACCGGCGGCTGATCACGAGCTGATACCCCTGACGCCCATGCGCAAGGCCATTGCCAACAGCCTGACCCAGTCCAAGCAGACCATTCCGCACTTCTATCTGACCGTGGATCTGCCGATGGACGCCCTGCTGGCGCTGCGCGAGAAGATGAACGCGCGGCTGGCGGCGCATCAGAAGAAGCTGTCGGTCAACGACTTCATCATGCGTGCCACGGCCCTGGCGCTGGCCGAGGTGCCCGATGCCAACGTGCATTACACCGAGCAGGGCATCAAGCGGTTCAGCAGTGCCCATCTGTGTCTGGCCGTGGCCATCGATGGGGGGCTGGTCACACCGGTGATCCGCAACGCCGAGCAGAAGGGCGTTCACGCCCTGGCGGCCGAGGCGGCCGGTCTGGCGAAGAAGGCGCGGGATCGTGCCCTGACCGCCGACCAGCTGTCCGGCGGTACCTTCACCGTTTCCAACCTGGGCATGTACGGCATCCGCCAGTTCGATGCGGTGATCAACCCGCCCCAGGGCGGCATTCTGGCGGTGGGTGCACTGCGCCGCGAATGTTGCGAACTGGACGACGGGGCGGTGGGTTTCCGCTCGGTGATGACGGTCACCATGTCCTGCGACCATCGGGTGATCGATGGCGCGGTGGGGGCGACCTTCCTCAAGGCACTGCGTGAACTGATCGAGAACCCCTATTCGCTGCTCGGCTGAGCCGGCAGCGAACAGGGTAACGACAACAAGAACAACAGGTACGAAGATGGCGAGGTTCAGCAACAGGGTCGCTGTGATTACCGGCGCCGCCAGCGGCATCGGCGAGGCGACCGCCCGGCTGTTTGCCGCCGAGGGCGGCAGCGTGATGGTGGCGGATATCGACGTCGAGCGCGGTGTCCGGGTGGCGAAGGAGATCGGCGGTCGTTTCGTGCGCACCGATGTCACCAGCGAGGCGGCTGTCGAGTCGCTGGTCGCGGCGACGCTGGAGCAGTTCGGTCGCATCGACTGCATGGTCAATAACGCCGGTATGGTCGGCGCCATCGGCAGCATTCTGGAAACCCCGGCGACGTACTGGCGTGCGACCCAGGCGGTGCTGTTCGACAGCGTGTTCTATGGCATCAAGCACGCCGGTCGCGCCATGCGCGAGCAGAAGGGCGGCGTCATCCTCTCGGTGGCCAGCATCGCCGGCGTCATGGGCGGGTTGGGTCCCCACGCCTATACCGCCGCCAAGCACGGGGTGATAGGCCTGACCCGCTCGGCTGCTTCGGAACTGTCCCGCTACGGCATCCGTGTCAACGCGGTCGCCCCCGGCACCACGGTCACCGCTCTGATCGAGCAGGTGCGCGGTGGCCGCGATGAGGCCATGGCCGCCGCCGCCAGCGTCTCTCCCCTGGGTACCGCTCTGATGCCGGAGGAGATTGCGGCGTCCATGCTGTTTCTCGCCAGCGATGCTGCTGCGCACATCACCGGTCATACCCTGGTGGTGGATTCCGGCGTGACCGGGGCCGGCATGACCGCCGGCTCCAGTGTGCTGAAGGGCAGTCAGTCCATGCGTTTCGTGGGGGCATCCCATGGCGAAGGCTGACAATATCAGTGCGAACGAGCAGGAGCGCAGCATGCAGATGCAGGACAGGGTGGTACTGATCACCGGCGCGGCCAGCGGCATAGGTGCAGCTGCGGCCCGTGCCTTCGCAGCGGAAGGTGCCCGGGTGGTGCTGTCGGATATCAATGCAGCCGCCGGCGAGGCGCTGGCCCGGGAGCTGGGCGGCAGCTTCATTGCCGCTGACGTGACCAGTGAGGAACAGGTGGCTGCGGCAGTGGGTTTTGCCGTGCAGCAGCACGGTCGGCTCGACTGCATGGTCAACAACGCCGGCATGATCGGTGTGGTCGGCTCCCTGCTGGAGACCAGCAAGGCGGACTGGGACCGGACCATGGCGGTGCTGCTGGACAGTGTCTTCTACGGCATCAAGCACGCCGGTCGCCAGATGCGCGATCAGCGCAGCGGCGTGATCCTGTCGCTGTCCAGCCTGGCCGGGGTCTGCGCCGGCATGGGGCCCCATGTCTACAGCGTCGCCAAGCACGGCGTGGTCGCGCTGACCCGCACCGCCGCTACCGAAATGGCGCAGTACGGAGTGCGGGTCAACGCCATTGCCCCCGGGCTGGTGGTCACCCCGCTGGTGGATCAGGTATACGGCACCCGTGAAGCCAGCCTCAGCGGTGCGGCCCAGGCCTCGCCGCTGGGCAGCGCGGCCATGCCGGAAGAAATTGCCCGCAGCCTGGTATACCTGGCCAGCGATGAGGCGCAGCATGTTACCGCCCATGTGCTGGTGGTCGACTCCGGCGTCTCCGTCGCCGGTTCCAGTGCCTCGGCCCTGTTCCATGACCGTCCCACCGGTTTCATGGGCAAATTACCCGAATGACAACGATAAGCGGCAGCCTCGGGCCTGCCGCGTGATACACCCTAGGAGCAGCAATTATGCCAGTGGTTACCTTTGTTCAGGCTGACGGCACCCGCCGGGAAGTGAATGTCCTGCCGCGCTCCAGCGCCATGAGCGGCGCGGTGCAGAACGGCGTGCCGGGAATTCTCGCCGAGTGCGGTGGTTCCTGTGCCTGTGCCACCTGCCACGTCTATGTGGATGAATCCTGTGTTGAACTGCTGCCGCCGATGGAGGCGCTGGAGGACGATCTGCTCGACGCCGTGGCCTCCGAGCGCCGCGAGACCAGCCGGCTGAGCTGCCAGATCAAGCTCACCCCCGAGCTGGACGGCAAGCTGATTCTGCACATCCCCGAGACCCAGGTCTGAGGTCATGGCCGACGCTGCGCCCCTGTCCCTGCACCATCTGACGGCCCTTGAGCTGTCTGCGGTGCAGCTGATCGATCTGGCGGCGGACCTGGGCTGCAGCCATGTCGGTCTGTTCACCTGCCTGCCGCCCGGGCTTGCCACGCGCTTCCCCTGCGTGGGCGATGAGCGGCAGGAGGCGGAGGTGGCCGAGCGTCTGGCCACAAGGGGTGTGGGTCTGAACAACGCCGAGGTCTTCGCCATTCGCGAGGGCCTCAGCGTGCACAGCTACAGCCAGGGCCTGCAACGGGCAGCCCGGCTGGGTGCCAGGGTGGCCACGGTCCACGTGCATGGCAGCTGCGATGAGCGTGCACTGGCGGATCTGGGGCGCTTCTGCGATCTCGCCGCGGAACAGGGGCTGCGCGCCGCCCTGGAGTTCACCGGGTTCTCCGCGGTTCGTTCTCTGCAGGAGGCCCTGGACGTGCTGGACCGGCTGCAGCATCCGGCCGCCTGCATTGCCCTGGATGCACTGCATTTCTTCCGCAACGGGGGGCAGCCTGCCTTGTTGCGGTCGGTAGCGCGCGAGCGTATCGGGTACCTGCAGTTGTGTGACGGTCCGCTGGCCGCGCCGGAAGACCCCTACCGCGAGGCGGTCGCCGAGCGGCAGATACCGGGCCGGGGCGAGTTTCCCCTGGCGGAGATGCTGGCGCAGCTGGAAGGAGGCGTCCTGCTGGATGTGGAAGTCCCGCGGGAGTCGGATCGGATCAGTGGGCTGGGCGCTGTCGAGCGGGCTGCGACGGCAGTTGAGGCAGCCCGGGACATCATGCGCCAGGTGCACTGGCGCCATAGTGTGAGGTGAACATGAAACCCGAATTACAGGAACGCATCCGCGCAGAGCTGGACTACGAGGCCAACCGCGAGGGTCCGCCGCCCGGCTTCCCGGCCTTCCCGGAGATTCCCGCGGCACGCTACACCAGCGAAGAGTTCTATCGCCTGGAGCTGGATCACGTCTTCGCCCGCAGCTGGCTGCCGGTGGCCCGGCGCGAGGAACTGGAAAAGCCCGGCAGCTTCCTGGTATGGAAGAAGGTCGGTCGCCCGATCCTCATCGTGCTGGGCAAGGACAATGTGGTCCGGGCCTTCTACAACAGTTGCCGGCACCGTGGTGCGGCGCTGACGCCCGCCGACCGCGGCCAGTGCAACATCCTGCGCTGCCAGTACCACAGCTGGGCCTACGATTTCACCGGCAAGCTGATCGCCGTTCCGGATGAGGGCGACTTCTGCGGCCTGGACAAGAATGACTACCCGCTGATCGGCGTGCGCTGCGAGGTGTACGGCGGCACCATCTACATCAACCTGGACAAGGACGCGGCGCCCCTGAGCGAGCACCTGGCCCCCATGCTCGACGAATGGGCCTGCATGGAGCTGGAGAAGCTGCGCATAGTGCACCGCCGCTCCACCATCATCGGCTGCAACTGGAAGGCGGCAGTGGACGCCTTCCAGGAGGTCTACCACATCAACACGGTGCACCGTGACAGCATCGGCTACGCGCTGAACCACAAGGCCTCCTCCATGGCCCTGTTCAAGGGTGGCCATTCGCGCATGGTGACGGCCTACAACCCCTGGGCCCTGACCACCCTGGGCATGGATGCACCGGATACCCCGGACATTGCCGGTGCCACAGCGCTGCATCGCCAGACCAGTACCGCCTATCTGTCGTTCCCCAACATGATCACGCCGTTCCGCTCGATCTTCGTCCAGCAGCTGCGCTTCTGGCCGCGGGGGGTGAACGAGTGCGAGATGGAAGTGGTAGGGCTGGGGCCGGACTGGGGCGAGGGTGAGCGGCCGTCCTACTGGGATCGCGCCAACGCCGCCTTCGACAAGGTGCTGGATGAGGATCTGGAGAACCTGGGGTCGATCCAGGCCTCCATGCAGTCCAACGCCTTTCCGGGGCTGCGCCTCAGCTATCAGGAGCGCCGGATCTACTGGACCCACGAGGAGATCGACCGTCGCATCGGTATCGATCGCATTCCCGAACATCTGCGCGTCCGGCCGATGCTGGCGGACTACGTGGAGCAAACCGCCACCGAGGAGCAACCGGCATGAGCAGCGAATTCATCGAGCGTGAGGATACCTCGGTCTACGAGACCGACGAGCCGGTGCTCTACGAGGTCCAGGGCCCCGTAGCGCTGGTGACCATGAACCGGCCCGGCTTCAACAATGCCCAGAACGGACAGATGACCTACGCCCTGGATGCCGCCTTCCGCCGTGCCGTGGATGACGACGCGGTCAAGGTGATCCTGCTGCGTGGGGCCGGCAAGCACTTCTCCGCCGGCCATGACATCGGTACCCCGGGGCGCGACATCAACCGCCCGATGGACCGGGTGAATCTGTGGTGGGACCACACCAACAAGCCCGGCGGCGAGTTTCTCTATGTGCGCGAGCAGGAGGCCTATCTGAACATGTGCCGGCGCTGGCGGGATATTCCCAAGCCGACCGTGGCGGTGGTGCAGGGCGCCTGCATCGCCGGCGGGCTGATGCTGGCCTGGGTCTGCGACCTGATCATCGCCAGCGAGGATGCCTTCTTCCAGGATCCGGTGGTGCGCATGGGCATTCCGGGGGTGGAGTACTTTGCCCATCCCTACGAACTCAACCCGCGTATCGCCAAGGAGTTCCTGTTCCTCGGCGGGCGCATGCCGGCCCAGCGGGCCTATGAAATGGGCATGGTCAACCGGGTGGTTGCCCGTGACCAGCTGGATGCCCAGGCACTGGAGATGGCCCAGGCCATCAGCAAGCAGCCGCGCCTGGCCCTGGCCCTGACCAAGCAGGCGATCAACCATGTCGAGGATCTGCAGGGCAAGCGCAATGCGATGGAGGCGGCCTTCGCCTGGCATCACTTCGCGCACAGCCACAGCGAACTGGTCTCCGGCGACCGTATCGGCGGCTATGACGCCCGGGCCATGGCCCGGGAGAACCGGCAGCAGGGCGAATAACGCGCGTTCCGACCAGGGAGCAGCAGGTGGACCAGCAGATACCCGAGGAGCACCGGGGGCGCAGCGGCAAAGGCGGACAGACGCATTTTCCTGCCCCCGGCAACAAGCACAACGTGCTGGTGGTGACCCGGGGACACGCCTTCCAGCGTGACCCCTTCTATGCCATGTTCGAGGACAACCCGCAGATCGAATGGTCCGCGGTGGAGCACCCGGCCGCCCAGCTGCTGTTCAATCCGCAGGCCGCGGCGCATTTCGACTGCTACGTGCTGTACGACATGCCTGGTATCGAGTTCAAGCGTCACGGGGACCGCCAGCCGCTGTTCCACGAGCCACCCGCCTTCTACCGTGAAGGTCTGCTGGCCATGCTGGAGGCCGGCGTGCCGCTGGTGTTGCTGCACCACGCCTGCGCCGCCTGGCCGGCGTGGCCGGAGTGGGCGGAGATCGTCGGTGGGCGCTTTCTCTATCAGCCGGGGCGGCTGCGCGGGGTGCAGCGGCCCGACTCCGGTTACCGGCTGGGCGTGCGCCACCGCGTGTCGGCGGCCGGACCACATCCGATCACCGACGGGCTGGCGGCCTTCGAGCTGGAGGACGAACTCTATCTGTTCGAGGTGTTCGAGGAGGATGTCGAGCCGCTGCTGCGCAGTGATTTCGACTTCACCGAGGACCGGTTCTATTCCGCCAGCCGCGCCCTGCAGGGCCATCTGAACGACCGGGAAGGGTGGCACCACGCACCGGGCAGCAATCTGGTGGGCTGGCTCAAGCACTACCGCAACAGCCCTGTCGTCTACCTGCAGTGCGGGGATGGTCCGGCGGCCTATGGGCATCCGCAGTTCCGCCAGCTGCTGGCCAACGCCATCCGCTGGGCCTGCTCCGAGGAAGCCGCAGCCTGGGTCCGGGAGCGCAACGCCAGGGGCGGACAGGCTGTGTCATCTGAAACAGAGGAGCAGTGATGGCGAAGATCGCATTGGTAACCGGTGGTGCCTCAGGTCTGGGCGCGGCTATAGCGCGCCGTCTGCATGGTGACGGCTTCATGGTGGTACTCGGCGATATCGACGAGCGAGGCGGGCGCGAGCTTGCCGCCGAGCTGGGTGAGCGGGCCGACTTCCTGGTCCTGAACGTGTCCAGTGAAGAGGCCTGGAAATCGGCAATGGCCCATATCGGTGAGCGGTACGGACGATTGGACGTACTGGTCAACAACGCCGGCATTACCACCGTGGGCAACATAGAGACCCTGACCCTGACCGAGCTCAAGCGAGAGTTTGCCATCAACGTCGACAGCGTTTTTCTCGGTTGCCAGAACGCCATCGCACTGATGAAACGCACCGGGGGCTCCATCATCAATATCGCCTCCGGCTGCAGCCGGAAGGTCAAGGCCGATCTGGCCGGCTACAACGCCAGCAAGGCAGCGGTGACCATGCTCAGCAAGACCGTCGCCCTGCATTGCGCCCGCGAGGGCTACGGCATCCGGGTCAACAGCGTGCATCCCGGTGCCACCCGCACCCCCATCATCGACAAGGTGCTCGCCCAGTCCGAGGATCCGGACGGGTTGATGGCGAGCTTTGTGGCCGACCATCCCATCGGGCGTATCGGCGAGCCGGCGGATATTGCCGCCATGGTGGCCTTTCTCGCCTCCGATCAGGCCGGGTTCGCCACGGGTGCCGAATTCTTCATTGACGGGGGAATGACCCTGTAGCGGCCCGGGAAGTCCCCGATCAACTGTAACGCTGTGCCATCCGAGGAAGACAATGGATAACAAGGTATTGATCACTGACGTGGTGGGGCCTGTCGCCACCCTGACCTTCAACCGGCCGGGCGCCTTCAATGCGCTCGACGTGGAGCTGGCCGAGGCGCTGCGGGACAGCTGCCGCGCGCTGAGTACGGATGACGCGGTGAAGGTGGTGGTACTCAGGGGGGCGGGGCGTGCCTTCATGGCCGGCGGCGACCTCAATGCGATGCGCGAATCGCCCATCGACGCCCTCAACCAGCTGATCCCACCGGTGCACGAGGCGGTGGAACTGATCACCGCCATGCCCAAGCCGGTGCTGGCGGTGGTTCACGGGGCTGCCGCCGGAGCCGGGCTGAGCATCGCGCTGGCGGCGGACTTCGTGCTGATGGCCGAGAGCGCTCGGTTCAGCTTTGCCTATTCCGACATTGCTGCCAGTGGCGACGCCGGTATCACCTGGTCCCTGCCGCGTCTGCTGGGTCTGCGCAGGGCACTGCAGATCGCCATGCTCGGTGGCGCCATCACCCCTCAACAGGCACTGGACTGGGACCTGATAACCGAAGTGGTGCCCGCCGATGCGCTGGATGAACGCACTGACGCGCTTGCGGCGCAGCTTGCTGCACGTCCCACCTATGCGCTGGGGCGGATCAAGCAGCTGCTGCGCACCAGTTCGGAGTACAGCCTGAACGAACAATTGCAGCGTGAACATCAGGCCTTTCTGGACTGCGCCGGTCAGCCGGCCTTTGTCCAGGCAGTGGAGAACTTCTTCAGTCGGCGCAGCAGCAAGTGACCACCTCGCGTCCGGTGGAGCAGAGCGTTGCCCCCGCGCTGCTGGGCATGCACCTGGCACTGATGGCCACCATGGTGGTCTGGGCACTGAACGTGACCCTGATCAAGTGGCTGGTGGAAACCATGGATGTCATGCTCTCCGCCGCCATGCGCATGGGCTTCGCCACCCTGGCGCTGGTGGCGCTGATGTACCTGGGAGGCAAGCAGCTGCCGCTGTTCCGGGGGCGCATCCTGGTGCTGGCCTGCCTCGCCGCGCTGCTCATGGTCTACGGCAACCAGGTACTCTTCGTCTCGGCCATGACCCGGACCACTGCGAGCAATGCCGCGCTGATCCTGGCGCTCAACTCGCTGCTCAATGGGGTGATGGAGGCGCTGTTCTTCCGCAAGCGTCTGCGGCCGCTGTATCTGCTGGGGGTAGCGATCACCCTTGCAGGGGTGTGCCTGGTGATCTTCAACAACCCGGCGGCGTCCTGGAGTGCACCCTCGGTGGGTGATCTGCTGGTGCTCGCCTCCATGCTGTCCTTCGGCCTCGGCGTGGTGGTGCTGCAATACCTGTCACTGCACAACGATCGCCACCCCGGGCAGCTGTCGCTCAACAGCTTCATCTACGGTGTCGGTGCGCTGGCGCTGATACTCCATGTGCTGGTGTTCACCGATAACGGGCTGGCTCCGATGCTGGAACTGCCGGGCTCGGTCTGGGCCGTACTGCTGTTCTCCGGCCTGGTCATCACGGGACTGGGCGCGGTGGCCTGGGGCCGCGGGGTGGCGACCATAGGTGCCGGGCGTGCAGCGATCTACATGTCCTGGGTGCCACTGCTGGGGGTGGCATTCGGCGCACTGGTGCTCAAGGAACCGCTCACCCAGTGGCATCTGTACGCGGTGCTGGCGGTGCTGACCGGCACCGCGCTGTGCAACCTGCAACCCGAGCGCTGGCGCCGTGCCCCGTCCCGTTTAGGGACGGAATAAAGTCAACTCGGACTCTATTTTTACTCGATCGACTTTTGAGTTTGCTTTGATATGGTTGGGGCTGTAGCGTTGTATAAAGCAGTCCAAACTGCTTTTTTATAATAAAAATAATGGAGAATAGACCCATGTCGAGCCTACAGGTGCTGGAACACCTTTTCACCCCGCTGCAGATCGGCAGGATGCAACTGCGCAACCGGATCATGCTCCCGCCACATGGTAGGGTTACCGGCAATCCCTTCGGCACTGAGGAAGAGTGTGAACGCTTTCTCGCCTACTGGCGCACCCGCGCCGAGGATGGCGTCGCCTGGATTGATGGGCTGAACTGTTTCCTCGGCAACACCGTGATGATCCCGGGTTTCGAACCCTGGGGCTTGGGTGCCACCCGGGACGGGGTATTCCGCCTGCCTCATTTCCGCGAACGCGCCCGACGCTACGCAGATATGTGTCACGCCGCCGGTGCCTGCGCCACAGCCCAGATCATCATGCAGGGGGGCTTGCCGCACAGCCCCTCTGGTGTGCTTGCCAACTACACCTACAACCAGGTGCCGCATATCCTGGACCGGGACGAGATCCGCTGGTTCATCGATGAGTATGCGTTCTCCGCCGGGGAACTGCAGGCGTCGGGTCTGGATGGCGTGGAGCTGCATGCCAACCACGAGGACCTGCTGGAGCTGTTCATTTCGCCGGCGACCAACCGGCGCGAGGACGAGTACGGCGGCGACCGGGAAGGGCGGCTGCGATTCCTCAAGGAGATACTGCAAGCCATCCGCGACAGGACCGGCCCAGACTTCTGCATCGGCATCCGCATGAACATGGACGAGCTGTATGAGGGTGGCTATGACGTCGAAGAGGGTATCGAGATCGCCCGCTCCCTGGAGGCCACCGGTCATGTGGACTACTTCCATGGTGTCATCGGCAACAACTGGGGGGCTCCCAGCTACATCCAGCCGCACAACTACGAAGCCGGCCAATGGGCCCGCACCGCCGGCCTGTACCGGGCAGCGCTGGGCGTGCCGGTGGTCTACACCGGTCGGGTCAGCAATCTGCAGGTGGCCGAAGAGATCATCGCCCAAGGTCATGCGGACGTGGTGGGTATTGCTCGTGCCATGTTCGCCGATGGGCAGATGACCTCCAAGGGCCGGGCCGGGCGCTTCGAGGATATCCGCCCCTGCATCGGCACCAACGATTGCCTGCATCGCATCCTGGTGGAAGGTTTTCGCTTTGGCTGTTCGGTGAACCCGCGGACCGGTTACGAGCATGAGGGGCTGGCTCCGCCGGCCAGTGCACCGAAGCGGGTGCTGGTGGTTGGCGCCGGCCCGGCGGGCATGGAATCCGCCGCGCTGCTGGCCGAGCGGGGGCACAGGGTCAGTCTGTGGGAGCGCGAGGAAGCCCTTGGCGGTCAGATGCGCATTGCCGCCCGCGCGCGGGAGAACCGTGCCTACAACGACTTTATCGCCTGGCAGCAGCGCCGCCTGCGGCAGCTGTCGGTCGAGGTGCACCTGAATCGGTCGGCCAGCGCCGAGGAGGTAGTGGCCGGCGGGTTTGATGCGGTGGTCGTTGCCACAGGCGCCCAGGCGCGGCGCCCGGATATTTCCGGCATTGATCTGCCACTGGTACTGGAAGGTCGCGAGGTCATGCTCGGCAAGGTTCAGCCAGGTCGTCGGGTGGTAGTCCTTGCGATGGAAGACCACATGCAGCCCCTGACCATCGCCGGTTATCTGGTCGACCAGGGTTGTGACGTCGAGGTCATCTATCCCACGCCGGCCATTGCGCCGCTGGTGGGTAAGTACTCGATCGGCGCGCCGCTGGCCAAGCTGACCGCCGCCGGCGCTCGGGTGCGGGTGATGGAGCGGGTGGTGAGCATCCAGCCCGGCCGGCTGGTGACTCACAATATCTACTCCGGTCAGCCGAATGTCATTTCCGGTTTTGACAACCTGGTGCTGGCCTGCGGCGGCACGTCGCAGAACCGCCTCTACCACCTGCTGAAGGAACGACTGCCAGAGGTGCACCTGCTGGGTGACGCCTACGCGCCGCGGCGTATCTCGTTCGCTACACGGCAGGCTTACGAACTGGCCAGGCTTATCTGATGAAACGGATTGCCGGCCGCTACCCAGAACCCTTACCCAAGCATGGAGATTTATCATGATCGTTGCCATTTCCGCCCGTTTCGAGATCGCCCCTGAGGATCTTCAGGCCTATCTCGACGCGGCGCAGAACGTGATCCAGGAAACCCGCAAGGAACCTGGATGCCGACTCTACGCGTTCTCCCGCGATATCCTTCAGGACAACGTGGTGTGGATCAGCGAGGAGTGGGACTCGGACAGCCATCTGCAACAGCATCTGGCCACCGAGCATATCCGCCGCTTCCGCGAGTTTCTCGCCAATGTGCGTTTCATCTCCCGGGATGTGCGCAAGTACAGCGTGGCCGAGGTCGGTGGTATCTGACCGATAGCCGACCGCCGGGGATCCGGAGGCCCCGGCAACGACTGCCCTGCGACCGGTCATCTCGAGGTATGCATGATGAATACAGACAGACCGGTCGCGCCGGTCACCCTGGTCATCCTGGGGCTGCTGATGGCCCTGCCACCGATAGCGACGGACCTCTACCTGCCTGCCATGCCGGCGATTGCCGAGTTGCTGGCGGCCGGGCCGGAGGCGGTGCAGCAGACACTGACCCTGTTCCTGCTGCTGTTCGCCCTGTGCCAACTGATCTTCGGCCCGCTGACCGATGCGGTGGGGCGCCGGCCGGTAATGCTCGCCGGTCTCGTCATCTTCTGTCTGGCCAGCCTGCTGTGCGCGCTGGTCGATCACATCCATGGTCTGATCCTGTTCCGCGGCCTGCAGGGCGTGGGGGCGGCAGCCATAGTGGTGACCGTCCCCGCGGTGGTGCGCGATCAGGTCAGCGGCAGCGCCTTCTCCCGGGTCATGGGGTTCATCATGATCGTCATGGCCACCGCACCGCTGGTGGCGCCGCTTCTGGGCAGTCTCATCCTGCTGGTAAGCGGCTGGCGCATGATCTTCGTGGTACTGGCAGTGGCCGCCGCTCTGGTGGCCTGCCTGTATGTGCTGAAACTGGGGGAGACCCTTGCTCTGGCCAGGCGTACCCGCTTCAACCTGCCCAGCGTTACGCACAATTACCTGCGGGTTTTCCGCGATGGCAGGGCGGTCTGCTACATGCTCTGTTCGGCCCTGGCAGTAGCCGGCATGTTCGGCTTTCTGGCCGCCTCGCCCTTCGTCTACATCCAGTTCTATGGTGTGTCCGAGCCGATGTACGGGGTGCTTTTCGCGCTCAACATCCTGGTGCTGATCTCCATGACGGGTGTCAGTAACAGGCTGGTTGCACGTCAGGGTTCACGATGCATGCTGGGCATGGCCATGGGCATGATCCTGGTGTCGAGCCTGATGCTGGCGGCCGTTGCGCTGATGGCAGCGCCGCCGCTGCTGTTGCTGGTGGTGGCGGTGATGCTGTTCATAGGTACCGCCGGGGTCATCAGTGCCAACGCCATGGCGCTGGTACTGGAGCGGCTGGGGCCCATCTCCGGAAGTGCCTCCGCTGTCGCGGGCAGCCTGAGGTTCGGCCTCGGCGCGCTGGCACCGGTCGCCGTGGCCGCGCTGTTTGATGGAACGCCCCTGGCGCTAGCACTGGTGATGGCGGTATGCGGGCTGGCCGCTATCGCCAGTTTCGTGCTGGCGGGCCTGCTGCAGGTGCCGGCGCTGGAGTCTGCGGACGGGTAGGGAAAGGGGTAAAGGGGGAACCGGGGAAGGAGGTCCGGGCGGAGACGAGAGACGGGAGCCGGATGGCTCCCGTCCGCAGGTTCAGTTGCTGACGCCGGCGGCATGCTTGCCGGCAATGCGACCGAAGAACGAGCCCGGGCCCAGGCTCATGCCGCTGGCGTACTCGCCGCCATTGGTGGGGAAGTGCTCGCAGTTGGCACCAGCAGCATAGAGTCCGGGGATGGGGTCGCCATCAATGCCCATGACCTGGGAGTGGATGTTGCAGGCCAGTCCGCCCAGCGCAATGAAGCGATAGGTCGAGCTGGTGGTGGAGATGTCGAAGGCCGCCCAGGGCGCATTGTCCAGCGGCGTCAGCCACTCGTCCTTCTTGTGGAATTCGCTGTCGATGCCCTTGGCAGCGTCCGCGTTGTACTTGTCCAGGGTTTCCTGCAGCGAGCCGGCCGGCACACCGAGGGCCTGCTCCATTTCGCTGATGGTTTCCCAGCCGTCGATGAAGCGGTGCTTGACCCGCTGCGGATAATCGAAGGTCTCCGCATCCAGGATCAGGTACGCGGTGTGGTCGGTCTGGCACTGGATCATCCAGGACAGCTTGCCGTGGTAGACGTCCTCGGCAACGAAGCGCTTGCCTTCCTTGTTGACCACTATGCCCTTGATCAGCTTCTCCGGCGGGTAGATGGACGCGGTGGCAATGGCCCCGTCCATGTGCTTGGTGGCAGCGCCGACCGACTGGCCGAGCAGGATGCCGGCGCCGTCATTGGAGGGAATGCCCAGCGGCTCGCCGTATTCGGCCAGCAGCGGCAGGTACTTGCCGACCATCTCCTGGTTGAGGTTGAAACTGCCGGCGGCAAGGATGACGCCCTTGTGTGCCCGCAGGAAGATGTTCTCGCCAGCCTGACGGGCCTGCACGCCGACCACGCGGCCGGTGTCATCGATCACCAGGCCGATGACCCCGGTGTCGTAGATGGCGGGTACGCCTTCGCGCTCCATGGTGCCGAGCAGGGCTTCCATGGCCGAGGCGCCGCCGTGCTTTTCTACCGAGCCGCGGGCCTGGTGGCCGCGGGGAGCGGGCTTGGCCTTCTCGTTGTAGGGCCAGGCCTTCTCGTTACCGGTGTAGAGCAGGCCCTCGCCGGTATAGACGGCCACTGCCTTGCCTTCGAAGGCGCGGCGCTCGAAGGGCACGCCCTGGGCTTCCAGCCAGCGGCAGTGCTCGACACTGTTGTCGCAGTAGAAGCGCAGCTTGTCGTCATCACCGGTGGAGGTGCTGGCGCGCATGAAACGGTACATTTCCTCGGGGCTGTCCTGGTAACCGCAGGCGGTCTGCACGTCGGTGCCACCGCCGAGGTAGAAGATGCCTTCGGAGGTCGCACTGGCACCACCGCCACCGCTGGCACGTTCGACAACCAGCACATTGGCGCCGGCACGATGGGCTTCCAGGGCGGCGCAGACGCCAGCCACACCGGCGCCGACGACCAGCACATCACATTCGCGCGCCCAGTGGGTCACGGTATCCACGAGGACGGGGGAGGCTATTTGGGGCATGGGTATTCTCCAGCTGCTGAACAGGTAATCAGTTTTCTTGTTCCATCTGCGCCAGCTTGGCCCGGTAGGGCTTCAGGGCACGCACGTACAGCCAGCAGGCCACGGTGGCGCTGAAGGTGCAGACGATGGTCAGGGATTGACCTACGTGCTCGGGGCCACCCAGCACGCGGTCGGTAACGAAGGCGATGACACTGGGCGCCAGACCCAGGCCGCACACCGAGATCATGAACAGGTACAGGGTGGAGATGATGCCGCGCAGGCGGTTCGGCGAGGCGAACTGCAGCGACGACGCCACCATGGCCTGGGGCAGGGCGTAGAAGAAGGTGATGACGGCAGCGATGCCCAGGGTTACCCCGTAGCTCGGCGCGAAGGGCAGGGCAGCGCAACCGACGGCGGAAACGCCACAGCAGATCGCTGCCGAGCGCAGGGCGCTGTCCTGATAGCCCATGCGCTGCAGCAGGCGACCGAAGGAGGGCCCGAGGATGATGCCCAGGGCGCCGCAGCTCAGCACCAGCACGCCGTACTGCATGCCGACAGTGGCCGGGTTGACGTCGAAATGGCGGATCAGATAACTCGGCATCCAGGTCGGCAGACCGTAGATCACGATGGCCAGCATGCCCATGCCAACGAAGACGCGCAGGAAGAAGGCCCGGTCCTTCCAGATGTACTGGGCGATCTCGGGAATGGTGAAGGCGCGGTCATCGGTCACCGGCGTATTGCTGAAGGAGGTGCGTACCGGCTCGCGTACGGTGAACAGCAGCATGGCCAGCAACAGACCGGGGAAGCCCACCATCATGAAGGTGACCTGCCAGGTCGACATGCCGGAGAACGCCGGGATCAGTTCGATCAGGTCGCCGGCAAAGGCGATCACCAGACCACCGGCCACCAGCGCCAGACCAGCGCCGAGTGACGGTCCGAGGAGGAAGATGCTCATCGCCCGGGGCAGGCGCGGCTTGGTGAAGTAGTCGGCGATCAGCGACCAGGCCACCGGTGCCAGACTGGCTTCGGCGGCGCCGACGCCGGCACGCGCCAGGAACAGCTCCCAGAAACTGTCCGCTGTGCCGCAGAGCACGGTGCAGACGCTCCACATGGTGACACCGAACACCAGGATGTTGCGCCTGTGCCCGGTATCCGCCCAGCGACCGAACAGCGGTCCGCATACCACATAGGCGGACATGAAGGCGAAGCCCTGGAGGAAACTGATGTCCACATCGCTCAGCAGCAGATCCAGTTTGATCGGGTCGACCAGCAGGTTCAGTACCTGGCGGTCGATGAAGGCGACGGTATAGGCGAAGGTCAGCAGGAACACCACGTACCAGGCGTAGTGGCTGTCTTGTCTGATCAGGGCGCCGCGGCTCGATGCGGTGCTGGTGAGCGTTGTGTTCATCTTGTACTCGGCTTCTGTGTGATGGATGACAACCTGTCCGTCCATGACGGAAGGCGGACAGTCTGCTTCGGTTAAATCAGTTGTCTGGCGCGCCGGCGGCGATCCAGGCAGCAATCAGTTCTATCTGCGCGTCGGGCAGCGCCGGGAAGCCCAGCGGCATGCGCCCTCCGGAACCGCCTTGATCGAGGTGTGAGCCGCGCAGCTTGTGCAGCAGATAACTCTGCTCCGGCTGTCCCGGGGCCACCCGGGCCAGGGGACTCTGTTCCGACACGCGGTCGACCAGCTGACCGTAAGCCAGCGACGGTGCCAGCCCGAGATTGCCCAGCTCGTCCCCGCTGATATGGCAGCTGACACAGTTCTGCTGGAAGATCGGCAGGATGTCCCCGGCGAAGGCCGGCTCGGCAGCACGGACCTCGCCCATGCAGGTCAGCACGAAGAGCCCCAGCGCCAGTTGTGTTTTCAGAAGTTGCGTAATCATCTGATTTGCCTTCCCGGCCCCTGGGGCCGGGTATTGTTGTTATGTAAATCAGCCCTGATGAGCGGTCCTGGCCGCGATGTAGCCGAAGGTCAGTGCCGGCCCGATGGTGCCGCCGGCACCCATGTAGGCTTCACCGGTGGGGCTGGCGATACAGTTGCCGGCCCCGAACAGGCCCGGAATCGGCTGGCCGTTGCCATCCAGCACCCGCGCGCTGGCATCGATCAGCGGGCCGGTGTTGGTATCCAGTGCACCCGGCGCGATGATGATCGCGTGGTAGGGCCCCTGATCCGCGAAGGGATGCATGGTGGCATTGGGCATGTCGCCGCCCCGGTCTTCCATGCCCGCGCGGGGGCGGGAGAAGTACGCCTGCCATTCGATTTCGGCGGGGTGTGCGCCACGCTGGAAATCCTCGTCGACGCCGGCGCGGGCAAAGCCGTTGAAGCGCTCCAGGGTCTGGCCCAGGGCGGTGGCGAAGTTCTCGGCCAGCGGGTAGGCCGGAATCTGATCGGCCAGTGAATCCAGGCGCGCCTGCAGGTTGCGCTGCAGCTGCTCCAGGCTGTCACCGGAGACCACATAGCTGACCTCGCGCGGGTCCGCCGGGATCGGGTAGTTGCCGCCGAACACCTCCATCACGCGCTGATCGAAGATCATGAACAGCAGCTGGTTGGGATACTCCACCCGGCTCGCATCCCAGGCCTGGTGCACCCGGGTGCGGTCGTTGTAGTTGCGCTTCTCGTTGACGACCCGCTTGCCGTACTTGTTGACCAGAATCATCGCATCGGCCGGGGGGATGTTCACCGCCGCGCCGACCACCCGGTTCTGCAGGGCGGTTTCCAGCACCACCTGGCTGCGCCAGGCGCTGTCCATCTTGCCGAGGGCGGCGCCGACCTGACTGGCCAGGCCGATGAAGTCGCCGGTACTGCCGGAGGCGGCGCAGGCGCCGTAGATGGCGCGCTGATGCCTGTGGGTCAGCTCGGGATTGTGGGCGAAGCCGCCGCTGCCGAAGATGACACCCTTGCGGGCGCGGATCGCCAGCTGTTTACCGTTGTGGCTGGCGACCACGCCGATGACCCGACCCTCTTCCTCGATCAGTTCGACTACCGCGTGATCGGTCAGGGTGGTGGCGCCGTGCTCCTTGAGCCAGGCAATCATGGTGTCCACCAGGGATGAGCCTCGGCCGCCGCTGATGGCCGGGTCCGGCCACACCGCACGGCCCTTCGGCAGATGGTTTTCTGCCAGTCCCGGCGCGTAATCGGCTGCCGGACCTACGCCGCCGGGCAGCTCGAAGCGGATGAAGTTGCTGGCCTTGATCTCCTGGAAGGTATCCAGTGCGGCTGCGCCGTTGCGATAGAACGCCTGCAGCAGGGTGAATTCGCGCTCTTCCAGACCCAGGGTGGGGCTGTCTGGCTGGTAGCGTTCGGGATAGGCGTAACGGGCCATGTATTGAAGGCACCGGGCCTCGTCGTCCGCGTGGCCGTGCTGCTTGAGCGTGAAGTTGTTCGGAACCCAGGCCACACCGCCCGAGCGACGCGTGGTGCCGCCGAAGATGGGGGCTTTCTCCAGCAGGATGACCTTGTCACCGAGGTGGGTGGCGGTGACGGCGGCCGAGCAGGCGGCGGCGCCGCTGCCGACACAGATGATGTCGGTCTCCATGGCCCACTGGCGCTGCGCAGCGGCTCTGGCAGGCGAACTGGTCAGGGCGACACCCGAGGCGAGGGCGGCGGCGGTCACTGTGGTGCCGGCAAGCAGTCTGCGGCGGCCGAGGTCGATACTGTCTTCGCTCTTGTTCATGCTTATTCTCTTGTTGTAATTGTATTTTTTTAGAAAAACAGTCTGGCTTGTTTATACCCTGTGCTGGAGCCGAGCGGAACTGCCGGGCTCCGGTTACATTGTTGTTATTTGTTGCTTTCCCAGGGTCTGGGCCTGGGCTTGCCGGTGGCCTTGATCGCAGCGGCGTCAATTTCCGCGGCAGTGGGGTTGCGCCGCAGGGTCAGGCCGCCGTTGACCTGAAGGTTCTGGCCGGTCATGAAACATTCATCGCTGGCCAGCCAGCTGACGGCGGCGGCGATATCCTCGGCGGTACCGACGCGTCCCAGCGGATAGCAGGCCTGGTAGGTTTCCATGACGCCCGGAATGGCGGTGGCGCCCGCTGTCATCGGGGTGGTGGTGAAGCCCGGGGATACGGAGTTGGCGCGGATGCCCTGCTGGCCGTACTCATTGGCAATGCAGCGGATGACATGATCAAAGCCCGCCTTGGTCCCCATGTAGGCGGCATGGTTCTCCAGCATGATGGTCGCGGTGGCCGAGGATATCTGGATCAGTGAACCGCCCCGGGTCATGCGTGGCAGCACTGCCTGGAAGAATTTGAAAGGACCGATGAACTGCAGCTGGCACATGCGTTCCAGCTCTTCGTCGGTGGTCAGCTCGTAGGGCTTGAGCAGGCCCCAGCCGGTCGCATTGACCGCGATGTCGATACCGCCGAGGGCCTCGACACAGGCATCGGCCAGCTGCTGCACATCCTCCCGTCGGGTGATGTCACAGGTGGCGTAGCCGCCGCCCAGCTCCGCGCTGAAGCGGGCCAGCTCCTCGGCGTTGCGGCCGCTGACGAATACCCGGGCGCCGTCCGCTGCCAGTCGGCGGGCGATGGCCTGGCCCATGTTGTCCCGCCCTGCGGCGCCGATGATCAGCGCCCGTTTACCTTGCAGTGTGCTCATGACTGTACCTTCTTGTTGTTATTGGAACAGGGATCAGATACCCACCACCGACTTGGCGATGATGCCCAGCTGCACCTCGGACGCTCCGCCGAAGATGGTGAAGGCGCGGCTGTTGAGGTAATCGGGGATCAGCACCGAGGCCAGCTCGTCGGTATCGACTTCGCCGGCACGCCAGCGCAGGCCCTCATGACCGAGGATTTCGGCACCGAACTCGGCGATGGCCTGCTTCATGCGGCTGTTGCGCAGCTTCAGGATGGAGGACACCGGGCCCGGGTTCTGCCCTGGCTGCAGGCCGCCCATGATGCGCAGTTCCATCATCTCGAAGCTGTCCAGATCGGCGCACAGCTCGCCGAAGCGCGCCATCAGGTGCCCATTGCTGCGGATGTCGCGGCCCTGGGCGGCGAGTTCCTCGATGACCTCGCCGATGCGCTTGAGCTGGGAGCGCAGCCGACCGCTGAAGATGCCGGCGCCGCGTTCGAACTCGAGCAGATACTTGGCACATTCCCAGCCGGCGTTTTCCGGGCCGACCCGGTTGGCCTGGGGCACCCGAACGTCGGTGAAGAAGACTTCGTTGACATCATGGTCGCCGCCGATGGTGTCGATGCGGCGCACCTCGATGCCGGGGGTGTTCATGTCGATGAGCAGGAAGCTGATGCCCTCCTGACGACGGCCCTCGGTGCTGGTGCGCACCAGGGCGAACATCATGTTGGCGTGGTGAGCGTGGGTGGTCCAGATCTTCGAGCCATTGAGGATGTAGTCATCCCCGTCGGGGATGGCGCGCATCTTCAGTGAGGCCAGATCGGATCCGGCGCCGGGCTCGGAGAAGCCCTGACACCAGTAGTCCTCGCTGGACAGAATACGCGGCAGGTAACGCTGCTTCTGCTCCTCGGTACCGAAGCGGATGATGACAGGGCCAACCAGCCGCACGCCCATGGGGTGCACCAGCGGGGCGCCGGCGAGGGCGCACTCCACCTCGAAGATGAAGCGCTCGACAGCGGTCCAGTCGGTGCCGCCCAGTTCCCTGGGCCACAGCGGAACCAGCCAGCCTTTCTCGTTGAGCTTGCGCTGCCAGGGGGCGCTGATCTCCGGCTCGGGATAGACACCGCTGGTGAAGCGCTGACCCTGACGCAGGTCGTCGGTCAGATTGTCCCGCAGAAAGGCCCGGACTTCGTCACGGAATGCCTGCTGTTCGGGGGTGAGTGTGAGATTCATGGAGTCGTCCCCTTACTGATCCTGAACGGGCAGAACCCGGCTGTTACGCCAGTTGCCGGTATCGAGCATGTGTTGGCCATAGGCTGCGGTGAAGGCGGCAGTGGTGCCGTGCTGCTGGTGGAAGCCCAGCAGCTTGCGGAACAGGCTGGCGACGATCAGTTCCTCGGACACGCCCATGGCGCCATGCAGCTGGACAGCGGCCTGGGACACGTCGCGGGCGCAGCGGCCGACCTTGGAGCGGGCCAGCGCAGCCATCTGCGGTGCACAGCTCGGGTCCGCTTCGGTACGCAGGGCGGCCAGCTGGCAGGCCGACAGGCTGTCCTCGCAGGCGACGGCCATTTCCGCCAGGCGATGCTGCACCACCTGGAAGCTGGACAGCGGCTTGCCGAACTGCTGGCGCTCGCTGGTATAGGCCGCGGTCTGCTCCAGGGCGGCCTGCATCGCACCGCTGGCTTCCCAGCAGCCGGCGATGATGGCTTCGGCCAGGACCTGATCCAGAATGGCCTGATTGCCGGTCGGATCGCCGAGCAGGGCGGCGGCCGGTACCCGTACCCGACTGAGTTCGAGGTCGGCGGCATGGGCACTGTCCAGGGTCCGCTGCGGGGTCAGGGTCACGCCGGCGGTGCCGGGCTCGACCAGGAACAGACCACAGCTGCCGTCTTCCAGCGTCGCACTGACGATCAGGCCGTCGGCGCCCGGCGCACCGGCCACCAGCGACTTGCTGCCCTCCAGCAGATAGTCGGAACCATCGCGGGTGGCCCGGGTGGCGCGGCGTGCCCAGACATCGCTCTCGAAGGCTTCCTCGTGGGCCAGCACCAGCCGCTTCTCGCCGGCCACCAGGGCCGGCAGCCAGTCGGCCAGCAGATCCTGCCGGGCGGTCAGCTGCAGCAGCCGTGTGGCGCGCAGCACGCTCGCCAGATAGGGCTCCACCACCAGGTGGCGACCGAAGGCGCGCATCAGCAGGCCGGCTTCCACCGGTCCGCCGCCGATGCCGCCATCCTCTTCGGCGACCGGCAGACCCAGCCAGCCCATCTCGGCGAAGCTCTGCCAGATCTGCGGGTTGATGCCATGGGGCGCCGACAGGCTGTTGCCACGGGCAATGAAGTCGTATTCGTGGTTCAGGAAGTCGAGCACGCTGCTCTCGATCATGTCCTGCAGGTCGGTATTGGCCAGCAACATGGTGGATTCTCCTTCTCAGCCGGCGGGCTTGCGGCACAGCAGCAGGGCGTCGACAGCCGCGGCACCCTCACCGGCGGCCTTGACCTGCAGCGGGTTGACTTCGATTTCCTCGGCATCGCGACCCAGACGGGCGGAGGCGTTGGAAAGAGCGGCGATGGCCTTGCAGGCGGCATCGACATCGGCCTTGGGGCGGCCGCGGAAGCCGTCCAGCAGCGGGAAGGACTTCAGTTCACCGAGCATTTCCCGGGCGAGAACTTCATCCACCGGCAACAGGCGGTGGCTGACATCGCGGTAGAGTTCGGTCAGTACCCCGCCAAGGCCCACGGTCAGCGCCGGGCCGAATACCTCGTCGTGGGTGATGCCGACGATCAGCTCGGCAATGCCGGAGGACATCTTCTGCACCAGTACGCCGTCCAGACGGGCATTGGGGTTGTAGCGACCCGCGGACTCCATGATCTCGGCGAACATGGCGCGGACCTGGTCATCATTCTGCAGGTTGAGCTTGACGCCGCCGGCCTCGGTCTTGTGGGCGATGTCGGCACTGAGGATCTTCAGCACCACCGGATAGCCGATGGCGCGTGCAGCTTCAACGGCTTCCTCGGCGGTGGCGGCCGGCTGCTCGGCCACGGCGGGCACACCGAAGCGACCCAGCAGCTGCTTGGTCTGGTATTCGTTGAGGTGGTCCAGCTGGTGGGATTCCACCGCCACCGCGGCCTTGCGCAGTTCGGACCAGCGGGCAACCTGACCGCGGCCGGCCAGCCAGTGGCAGAAGGGCGCCAGTGCCTGCACGGCGCGACCGATGTCGGTGAACACCGGCACACCGCCGGCGGCCAGCTTCTCGCGGCAGGTGGCCTTGCCGGTATCGATGGCCACGAACAGGCGCGGATACCTGGCACAGATTTCCAGCAGCGGATCAGCCATGCGGTCGAGCAGGGAGCCGGAGGCATAGACCACGACGGTGTCGATGGAATCGGTCTGGGCCAGGGCCTCGAACACCGAGCGGACGAAGTCGGGGTTGTTGACGATATTGCCGGTCACGTCGATCGGGTTGGACACCATGCCGTAGTCGGGAATGCCGTCGCGCAGGGTCTGCTGCACCTCGGTGGGCAGGGTGGGGACATCGAGGCCGGCGCCGATGAACTTGTCGGCCAGAATGGCGCCCAGCGCCCCGGACAGGGTCATGATCGCCACGCGCTTGCCGCCGGCACGCTGGCGAAAGCCGCTGAGCATCGCCAGGTCGGCCATCTGGGCAAAGTCGTTGCTGTGAATGACGTTGAGCTGACTGAGGGCGGCTTTGTACAGAGCCTGGTTGCCCGCCAGTGCCGAGGTATGCGAACGCACCGCTTCGGAACCTTTCTCGGTTTCGCCGACCTTGTACAGCACCAGGGGCTTGTCGGCTTCGGCAAACTTCTGCGCCACTTCGATGAAGCGGGGGCCGTTGCGCAGCTGCTCCACATAACCCACCACGCAGTCGGTATTCGGGTCCTGGGCGAGGAATTCCAGGTACTCGGAGTACTCCACACAGGCCTCGTTGCCGGTGTTGATGAAATGGCTGACTGGAATGCCCTGTTCGCGCAGCAGTGCGAATACCGCCGAGCAGACGTTGCCGCTCTGGGTGACCAGACTGACCCGCCCCGGGGTCTGCTGGCGGGGCACGGCGCGGAACACCGATGCGAAGGCGGTATAGAGGTTGAGGTTGAGGTTGGCAAAGCCCATGCAGTTGGGGCCGGCCACGACCATGCCGCTTTCCTCGACGAAGGCTTCCATCTCCGCCTGCAGGTGCTCGCCTTCTCCCCCCATTTCGGCGAAACCGGCCGCATAGACGATGGCCGCCTTGACGCCCTTGGCGTGGCAGCGCCGCAGCATGTCGGTCACGTCCTGGGCGCCGATGGCCAGTACTGCCAGCTCCGGGGCGGCGGGCACGGATTCGATGTCCGCGTAGCACTTGAAGCCGAAGACTTCATCGTATTTGGGATTGACCGGATAGACCTGACCGGCGTAACCGAAATGCTGCAACAGGTCCAGCGGCATGCCGCCGATACGGGCCGGGTTGTTGCTGGCACCGATCAGGGCCACCGAAGAAGGATTGAGCAGAGCAGACAGGCGATGCGACATGCGGGAACCTCATTGTTATTCTGATCGAACCGGGTACGCACTATTAAAAACAGTCCATACCGCTTTTTTACTTATAGTGAACAGAATTTCCGAGCCTTGCAACAACCTGGGGAAAATTTTGCCTGAAATTCCGGTATGTGGAATTATTGCGATGAATTCCGCCGATGCGGCTGTCACCGGTCAGGCGGGATGCACTAGAATAGAGTCCGAGTTGACTGTTATTGCACGGTCGTGATTAGCTCGCAAGACAAAAATATGTGTATCAGGAGAGGGTCAATGTCGCAGAAAGCGGTTTACGTGGTCGGCGCAGCGCGCACAGCAATAGGAACCTTCGGAGGTTCCCTCAAGGATACGGCGCTGACAACGCTGGCTACCACGGCGGTAAATGCTGCCCTGCAGCGCTCCGGTGTGGCTCCCGAGCAGGTAGGGCATGTGGTCATGGGCAACGTCATTCCCACCGAGCCCCGTGACGCCTACCTCAGCCGTGTCGCTGCCATGGACTCGGGCATTCCCAAGGAAACCCCGGCGTTCAACGTCAACCGCCTCTGTGGCTCCGGCCTGCAGGCCGTCATCTCCGCCGCCCAGACCATCATGCTCGGTGACGCGGAAGTGGCCGTCGGTGGCGGCGCCGAAAGCATGAGCCGCGGTCCCTATATCCTTCCAGCCATGCGCTGGGGCGGTCGCCTGGGTGATGGTGCTGCCCTGGACTACATGAACGGCATCCTGCACGACCCGTGGAAGCGCATGCACATGGGTGTCACTGCCGAGAACGTGGCCAGCCGCTACGGCATCTCCCGCGAGGCCCAGGACGAGCTGGCACTGGAAAGCCAGCGCCGCGCCGCCCGTGCGGTGGAACAGGGTCTGTTCGCCTCGCAGATAGTCCCGGTGGAAGTGAAGACCCGCAAGGGCGTCCAGTCCTTCGAGGTGGATGAGCACGTCCGCGCCAGCGTCACACTGGAGCAGCTCAGCGGCATGCGTCCGGTATTCCAGGCCGAGAACGGCACGGTGACCCCGGGCAACGCCTCCGGCCTGAATGACGGTGCGGCAGCGCTGGTGCTGGCCTCGGAGCAGGCGGTGGCGGATCTGAAGCTGCCGGCGCTGGCGCGACTGGTGGGCTACGCCCACGCCGGTGTGGAGCCCGAATACATGGGCATAGGCCCGGTTCCGGCGGTGCGTCAGGTACTGCAGCGCACCGGTCTGAGTCTGCAGGACATGGATGTGATCGAGGCCAATGAGGCCTTTGCCGCCCAGGCCTGTGCGGTGATGCAGGAGCTGGGTCTGGACCCGGCCAAGGTCAACCCCAACGGTTCGGGTATCTCCCTGGGCCATCCGGTGGGCGCGACCGGCGCCATCATCAGCGTGAAGGCCATTTATGAACTGCATCGCACCGGCGGCCGCTACGCCCTGGTGACCATGTGCATCGGCGGCGGCCAGGGTATCGCTGCCATCTACGAGCGTGTCTGATCTGTAACGGAAGAAAACATACAATGACTATCGAGAAAGTAGGGGTTATCGGCGCCGGTACCATGGGTAACGGCATTGCCCAGGTCTGCGCTGCGGCCGGCCTGTCGGTTGTTCTGGTGGACATCTCCGCCGAGGCGCTGGATAGGGCGATGAACACCATGGCGGGCAGTCTGGATCGCCTGGTGCGCAAGGATCAGCTGAGCGAGGAACAGAAGGAGCAGACCCTGGCGCGGATACGTACTTCCACCGCCATGGCGGACCTGGCCGACGCGGATCTGGTGATCGAGGCGGCTACCGAGATCCTGCACATCAAGGAAAGCATCATCCGCCAGGTCGACGAGGTGGTGCGTCCCGATGCCATCATCGCCACCAACACCTCATCCATTTCCATCACCCGGATCGCCAGCGCCAGCAGCCGCCCGGAGCGTTGCATCGGCATGCACTTCTTCAATCCGGTACCGGTCATGCTGCTGGTGGAGCTGATTGCCGGCCTGCAGACCAGTCAGGACACCCACGCTGCCGCCAGCGCCTTTGTCGCGCGGATCAACAAGACCGCGGTCAGCGTGCGCAACAGCCCCGGCTTTGCGGTGAACCGCATCCTGGTGCCGATGATCAACGAGGCGGTGTTCGTGCTGCAGGAAGGCATCGCCACCGCCGAGGATATCGATCTGGGCATGCGTCTGGGTTGCAACCACCCGATCGGACCGCTGGCGCTGGCCGATCTGATCGGTCTGGACACCCTGCTGCAGGTCATGGAGGTCTTCTACACGGCCTTCGGCGACAGCAAGTATCGCCCGGCTCCGCTGCTGCGCGAGATGGTCGAAGCGGGCTACCTGGGGCGCAAGGCCAAACGTGGTTTTTATGATTATTCTGGTTAATACTGCGCAGACCGATATAGCGTTCCGAGGACGATGAAATGCTGAAAATCTGGAGGATGTGGGGGATTGCTCTGCTGTCTGTGGTCATGGGCATCGGAGCTGTACAGGCGCAGACGCAGAGCGAGGATGAAGCTGCGAAAGCCAAGGCGTTGCTCACCGATGCGGTGAACTACTACAAGGAAAACGGTGACAAGGCACTGGCGGTATTCAG
>Ga0209075_1000681_pt1 | contig 32931 bp, 23 predicted proteins | sample Stecom2011_FD_187523 | JGI IMG/M metagenome (GOLD analysis project Ga0209075, IMG submission 187523) | Agricultural soil microbial communities from Utah to study Nitrogen management - Steer compost 2011 (SPAdes) (version 2) | ecosystem: Environmental > Terrestrial > Soil > Agricultural land...
AAGTAGCATAAGTAGTTGTAATTTATAATGACGAAGGTTTCAAATAATACATCTGATGAACCTGAGTTCTATTATAAAATTGAGATTCATATTTCAATAAATGAGTAAGACACGAGCGTTTTTAAGGAAGAAATAGCGGACTATTTTGAGTAAAAAAGGAGAAGTCAGGCTGCTATTTATTTAAAACTTATAAAGACATCATTTTTCATTGCTTATGCCCCTAATAATCGGCGACATGAATTCAAGAGAAGAATCGAACTCAGGTGATGAATAACTCTCATTAAGATAAAGCAAAGATTATCACTCTTAATAAGGCGGATTTTGTTATTTTTGTGAAAAACAAGTAATTTGAAAACCTTTAATTACAAAAACACCGACATCTATTATACTGATCAAGGCAAAGGAAAGACCATCTTTCTATTGCACGGTTTTTTGGAGGATCATTTTATGTGGAATGAACTACAAACTTTACTTTCCAAGCGATACCGGGTAATTGCAATCGATTTGTTGGGTCATGGAAGCAGCGAATGTATGGGTTATGTCCACACAATGGAAGATCAAGCTGATATGCTATTCGCTCTCGTTTTTCGACTTCGACTTCGAAAAGTTGCTCTAATTGGTCACTCGATGGGTGGGTATATTGCTTTAGCATTTGCCGAACTTTATCCTGAATATGTTCGCTCATTGACACTTTTAAATTCCTCCACCTTAGCTGACAGCGAAGAACGAAAAAGCAATAGAGAACGTGCCATTGAAATTGTTAAGAAAAACAGCGCCACTTTTATCCGTATGGCTACTTATAATTTATTCGATAAAGATTCTCATAAAAAATTCCCAGAAAAGATTGAGGCTTTTACTCAACGTGCTTTGAAAACACCTAGACAAGGAGTAATTGCATCACTCGAAGGAATGAAAATCAGACTTGACCGCGAAGCTTTGCTGCATTTCGGTCCGTATCCCAAAATGATGATTGCGGCAGAAAACGACAGTATTATTCCTTTAGAAGATTTAAAAAATCAAGTCCAAAACACCGACGTTGTTTTTCATATTGTAAAAGGCGGCCATGTGAGCACGATTGAATCATTTGATGAAATCACAAAATTCATCATAGACTTTTTAAAAAAAACTTCTTAATCAATACGTTCCTCAAAGGCTTTTTCTATATCTAAAATCTGTGTCAATATTACGACCAACTCTTTCTGAAACGACTGCAGTATTTCTGCGTCTATGATTTCGTTGTAACCTTTATCCTTTTTTAAACCAAACATCAAATAACCAGATTTTCTGTTTTTAAAAGAATAAATCCCTACCTGCAATGATAAATCGGTTTGCTTCTTATACATCAAACCATAAAGCAACAATTGCATCGCCTTTTCATACTTCAAATCTTCACTTATGCCCTCAATTTGTTGGATCCGCACTTGATTCAAATCTACTTTACCCGTTTTGTAATCAATGATTCTCAAAACTCCATTTCGCAGTTCGATGCGGTCTGCAATTCCAAAAAGTTTCACTGGATAAGGCAATAATTCATCGGTAATGGTACTTTCTAAAGACACCTCCAGTCCAATGATTTCTACTTCATCACCTTGTTTTAGATATTCTTGTTCTTGCTTTAAAAACAAATACACATGTCGCTTGGCAACTTCAAAAGCTAGCAAGTTTTTGCCTTGTCTATCATCCGTATCAGAATATTCAGTCTTAAATTGCATGGCTATTTCTTTTTCATAACTTTTCAGCATTTCGTCAACCATTTCAATAGTCAATTTTTGATGAACAAAAGGCTTGTATAAATTCTCTAAACTGTTGTGAATAATCGTTCCTAATGTATTCAAAGCAATACTTTCTTCTACCTCTTCCACTTCTCTGACGCCTAAAACACGTTGCATATAAAACTGAATTGGATTTCTCATGTAATTTCCAATAGCAGATGGAGAAAAGCCTTTGCCTGTAGCTATTTCTTTCAATCTTTCGTTCAAAAGCGATGATTTAGGAATCCACAACGGTTCGTTGATGGTGTCGGGTGATTTTGCAAAATAGTTTGTTACCTTGATTTGATGTCTATGCTGTGGTTCTAACAGCAACTGTGTAATAAACCTGCTCTTTTCGCCCGCATCCAAACCTTCAGCATCTGAGTTGTAGAGCAAATAAATGTTCTTTGCACGTTGCAATAAATGGTAGAAATGGTAAGTATAGATTGCGTCCTTTTCTTTGAAAGTAGGTAAACCTAATTCATATTTTACATCATGCGGAATAAAGGATATGGAAGCTTTTCCTGCAGGTAACTTCCCTTCGTTTAACGAAGTAATGATCACGTTTTCGAAATCTAAAACTCTACTTTCCAACACTCCCATAACTTGAAGTCCTTCTAGTGGTTCCCCTTCAAATGAAACTTCTCCCAAATCTGCAGTTTGTTTGTAAATAGTCCACAATTGCTGTGCGTTTTCAATTACCTGATAATTTAGCTGATAGTTTTTAATCTTATTAAGTACCTGATGAAAAGCAAATAAAAAAGTGAGGGAGACATCATCATTTTCCTTTTGCAAATCATTTTTCAATATAAAAACCAATTGCTCTATATGTTCAATGATTTCCAACACGCTTCCTTCCCACGGTGTCACAATTTTACGTAAAAAGTCAGTCGCTGAATCAAAGCTCTCCAATTTTCTAATATCGAAAAAAGAAAGGTTTCTCCGGTTTATTTCGTCCATCATTTCTTTTGATTTCGAATGGAATTCAACCAAAGGATGTGCCAAAACATCAGCTACTTCTTTGTGATAATAAATAGCTTTTGCACCTCTATTCATGGCATGTACCTGCATTCTAAACAGCTTAGAAAAAAACAACTGCACAGGATTCGACTTGCTGTCGTAGCCCATCGTGATGTTTAAAGAAGTTACTTGTTGAGGCAAGGCATACAAAACAGGGATTAGAAGGTTCTCTTCACTCAAAACAATAGCTGAATTTTGAAGGCTGCTTGTTTTTTCCTGAATTTCTTCTATGATAGTACCCACAATTTTTGCTTGTCCAACCGATTTGGGTGTGCTAATAATTTCAATATTCTTTGTCTGTGCAAACTCATCCATCATCCATTCATAGGGATGTGACTTATAATACGACCAATTTTGCATCACTTTTCTTGCAAAATAACCTGCATCATGAAAAGGATCATTAAAAAAACTTTCGTCCGTATCCCAATAAACTTGTGCCATTGCATTTTTCAACAAGTATTGGATTATTTTTTCCTCTGCAGCGTTCAGCGCATTAAATCCTGCAAAATAAAACCTATGTCCTTCGTGTTCATTGCTAAATTCTTCGAGTTTATCTACGGCTTTTCTATACGCCCATCCTTGATACCCCAAGCCTTTTTCGGTCATTTTCTGGGTCAATGCTCTGTAGTAAGATGGTAATTGTTCCCAAAAACTAAGATAATTTTCGATGAGTGTAGTTCGTTGTTCCGCATCTACGGACCAGTGATTGATATCATCAATATCTTTTAAATAGTCAAAAACATGAGATGGTTTCAACAAGTAACGGTCGATTTCATTAAAATCCTGTAGTAAAGTTTTTGCCCAATTACTAAATTGTTCAAAATCTTGTTGATTATTTTTGGGCGTTAAACTTTTGTAAACTTCAAAAAACTCAAACAACAACTCAATTCCTGATACTATTTGGATTTGTGAAATATCGGTGATTAAATCTTCGACACTGATTATTTTTGGAGCAAAGAAACTCTGGTCTGAGTGTTTCTTAAAAGATTCTAGTAAGAACAAACGAGCTCTTTTATTGGGCAATACCACTGTGATTTTAGAAAAATCATATCGATGTGCATCAATTAGTTTTATTGCAATTTTATCTAAGAAAGTAAGGGACTGTTCCATAGAGTAAATATAAAAAAACGTCCCGAATAATCGGGACGTTTTGAAAAATATTTTAATTAAATTATTTTACTAATCTAATCTCTGTACGGCGGTTTTTAGCACGTCCGTCAGCAGTCTTGTTGTCAGCAATTGGACGTTTAGATCCGAAGCCTTCTGAAGACAAGCGAGTGGAGCCGATTCCTTTAGAAACCAAGTAATCTTTTACAGCTTTTGCACGTTCTTCAGACAAAGGATTATTGATTCTATCAGATCCTGTAGAGTCCGTATGTCCTTCGACTGCGAATTTAGCATTCGGGAACTGTTTCATTACTTCTGCCATACTATCCAGTATTGCATATGAAGACTGTTGGAAAGTAGATTTACCTGTATTAAACAAAATAGTTCTACCGTAGTCGTTCAATTGTTTTACATGCTCTTCTTTCACTTCTGGGCATCCGTTGTTTGAGGCTGGACCAGCAACATCTGGACACTCATCGATATTATCTGGCACTCCGTCACCGTCTCTATCAGCTGGTGGTGCAACAGGACATCCATTGTTTGATGCAGGACCTGCTTCGTTAGGACATTCGTCTAAATGGTCAGGAATTCCGTCACCGTCTGAGTCAGGACATCCATTGAATTTAGGATCACCAAATACATCTGGACAAGCATCTTCATGATCTGGCACACCGTCTCCGTCTGTATCAGGACAACCGTTGAACTCTGGATCGCCAAATACATCTGGACAAGCATCTTCACGATCTGGCACCCCGTCACCGTCTGAGTCAGGACAACCGTTGAATTGTTTTAAGCCAGCTTCTTCTGGACAATCATCGTATTTATCTAGGATTCCGTCACCATCGCTATCTTTTCCACCGAAACGGAAAGTAACACCGGCTGTATGTTGCAAATGTGTTGGTACAGAAATATCGTTACCTCTCACTACTCCATCGTCTTCAAATTGATGCTTATAGGTTGAAGCTAGGTTTAATCCAATATTATCAGAGAACCAGAATGTAACTCCAAGCCCACCACCCACATGAGCAGAAGAAGCTTTCCCTAAGAAAGTATAACCTCCACCAGCATGAATAGCTGGGTCGAACCATTTAGAGCCAATCAATTCGCCGAAGCTGTATTTGAAATGTCCATCGATTCCGTAGTACATCAAATCAGTTCCATCAATGACTCTTTGTCCGTTGAATTCTCCATTAATTAGATTGTCTTCTGCAGACATCACCATTTTTTTCATTTTGTTTACAGAACCTGTAAGACCAAATGACACATTGCTTCCAATGTAACGAGATACATTCAATACAGAAGCTGACGGTAAAATGCTCCAATTATCCGTTTGGAAATACTGCCCGAATCTGTCCGAGAAATCATTGGCCACACTCGAACGACCTCCATCAAGAGCATTTACTCCCACAGTAATAGACCAAGGTTGATCAGCATTCTGCGCTTGAGTAGCGGTACCTGCTAAAAGCAAAGCAGCTACAAATACTTTTAATTGTTTCATAACTATTCTAATTTCTACTTACGTAATATTTTTGACAAAAATAATTTGTTTGGACGAATATACAAAATATTTCGGCTAAACATTTAACATTTTTCTAAGTTTTTTTAAATTACCTCTAATTCTTTGCCCACTTCAATGAACGCTTTGATGGCTTTATCCAAGTGTTCTTGAGTGTGAGCCGCCGAAAGTTGCACTCGAATCCGAGCTTTTCCTTTGGGTACTACAGGAAAGAAAAATCCAATAACATAAATTCCTTTTTCCAAGAGTCTATCTGCCATGACCTGTGATAATTTCGCATCGTAAAGCATCACTGGAACAATTGCTGACTCTCCCTCAATGATATCAAATCCGGCGTCTTTCATTCCCTTTCTAAAATAATTGGTATTCCACTCCAATTGGTCTCTCAGTTTAGTGTCTTTTTTAAGCAACTCGAAAACTTTCAATGAGGCACCTACAATAACTGGAGAAAGAGAATTTGAAAACAAATAAGGACGAGAGCGCTGACGCAAAATTTCAATAATTTCTTTTTTGGCAGTAGTATATCCTCCCATAGCACCTCCTAAAGCTTTGCCTAAAGTACCCGTGATAATATCTACGCGCCCCATGACATTCTTAGCTTCTAAAGTACCTTTACCCGTTGCCCCGATAAATCCAGTTGCATGACACTCATCAACCATTACTAATGCATCATATTTATCTGCTAAATCACAAATATGATCCAGTGGCGCAAGCAGTCCATCCATAGAAAAAACGCCATCGGTCACAATTAATTTGAAACGACGACCATCGGCAACCGCTTGTTGTAGTTGCTTTTCGAGATCTTCCATATTGTTGTTTTCATAACGGTAACGAGCCGCTTTGCACAAACGAACGCCATCGATGATGGATGCATGATTCAAACTGTCTGAAATAATACAATCTTCGGCGCCTAACAAAGGTTCGAAAACACCTCCATTGGCATCAAATGCAGCCGCATACAGAATGGTATCTTCTGTTCCATAAAAATCAGCAATTTCTTGCTCTAATTTCTTGTGAATATCTTGAGTACCACAAATAAAACGTACCGACGACATTCCAAATCCGTGTGAATTCAAAGTATCCTTCGCCGCCTGAACAACTTCTGGATGCGAAGACAAACCCAAATAATTGTTGGCACAAAAATTCAACACTTTCTGTCCGGTATCAATCGTAATTTCAGCTCCTTGAGGGGAAGTAATGATACGTTCTTTTTTATACAAACCGTTTTCCTGAATATCTTTCAACTCAGCCTGTAAGTGTTCTTTAATTTTTCCGTACATAATTTTTAAAATATAAATATGTTTTTGTGTTTTTACAAATATATTACTTTTAAATCGTCTTGTATGTATAAGAGGACTTTTTTTATTACTTTGTAACCCATTTCTTCTAATGCTAATGCATATTCATTGACCTGGTGACGGTGCGCTTCCTTTTCCTCTCCAGTTTTATAATCAATTATATATGCTCTTTGACCATCAATCGCTACACGGTCTGGTTTGATGTTTTTATATTTTTTGTTTAATATTGCCCGTTCGGTATAAATCAAAAAGTCGGGATTAAAAAACGAAGCCAACTCTTGATGCATCACTATTTCTTTTAACTTATTTTCTATTTCTTGTTGCTCATTTATGGTCAACAACCCTTTGTTCACGGCACTTTGCACGACCCTGTCGACACTAGTTGAATGCTCAATTTCCGCCAACAACGCGTGCAAAACATTCCCTTTTTCAATAGCATCTTGCTGCTTTGTATTCCACATCAAAGCTTCTCTTTTAGCGATTTTTATCACTGTGGGATTCATTGGTTGTGCGACACTCTGAATAGCAACAGGTTTTTGGGGTAAATCTTTTTGAACTCCAGACACGCGATGACACAAACCAAATTCATATTCCAATTTCCCTTCTTGCCAATCTCCTTTATTCATTAGAAATTTAACAAAAAAGGAAGACAATTTATTCGGCAGCTTACCGTTTGCCTGCTCTTTATGGCTACTGATAACATATAATTGTTCTTCTGCTCTGGTCAAAGCTACATACAACACATTGAGGTTATCCAATAACGTTTCTTGCTTCTTTTGTTCGTACAACTTCTGAGCAGTTTTACCATACATTGCCACGTCGTTTTTCAGATCGACCAAAGCTTTGGGGATCTCCCAATTCTCGTCCGTTTCCAAATCAACCCATAATTTATCTCTGGATCTGGAAAAATCCTCATCTGCAAATGGATAAATAACTACTGGAAACTCCAAACCTTTTGATTTATGAATGGTCATCAAGCGCACAGCATCCTCATTTTCGGGCGCCGGAATACTCAACCTATGATAATTTTGCTCCCAGTAATTTAGAAAATCAGCAATTGTTGATTGATTTTTTACAGTCCGTTCCAATATCAAATCCAAAAAATACTGTACATAAGCTTCGGTTTTCTTTTGTGGAATAAAACTGTGAATCAACATTTCAGCAGCAACATACAAATTATTTTTTCTCAATGCTTTAAAATCAATCTCGATCCCCACCTGGTGCAAATAGCTCTGAAAAGCGCTTTCGGTTATCTGTTCTAATCCCTTCCAAATCAAATCATGAACCGACTGTTCTTTAGTTATATATCTACCTACATAATATAGAATCATTACCTTCGCCTCTTTGTCTTGATTGTTTTTTAAAAACCTCAACAAGTTCAGTAGTAATTGAACTTCAGCTGCATTATTAATCAGCAGTGTTTCCGAAGACAAAATCCTAACGCCTTTTTTTGTCAGATGATTTGCAACTTTCACTCCGTCTTTACTCTTGCGAGTCAAAACCACAATATCTCCAAGACGAAAACCTGATTTTATGACTTTGAGAATCGTTTGATGAACTTGCTCCAAATACAAATCGTCTTTGGAGTTGTCTTCATCCATCAACGCTTCGTCAAGAAATGACACCTTAACATAGCCTCCCTCCTTTTGCGTTGTGTTTTGATGGGAATAATTCTCATACAGGTTTTTATACTCGGGATGTTGGAATTCAGTCGATAAAAATTTAAAAATTGCATTATTAAAGTGAATCACGTTGGCATAACTACGATAATTTGTTTCTAAAGTGATGGTTTCTTTTGATGGATTTGAAAAAGGGTTTAAATTTCCACTCAAGTCCATAAATTGTTCCGCTTTACCACCCCTCCAACGGTATATTGCTTGTTTAGGATCACCCACAATCATCAGTGAACCTTTTTTCCCAAAATCATCCTCACCCGACAGTGCATTGTCAATCAATGGGACTAGGTTTTCCCATTGCATTTCAGATGTATCTTGAAATTCATCGATAAAAAAATGACGGTATTTTTCACCCAAACGCTCATAAATAAATGGCGCTGGCTGATTTTTTAACTCTTCATAAATAATATTATTAAACTGAGTGATGGACAGAATCTGCTGCTCGTTTTGTATGCGATCGATCTCCAACCCTATGGAATTCAGTAATGATAAAGGCACCAAATTTTTCAAAAAAGCTTCGTAAAAATACAAATTACCAAACAACTTATAAATCTGTTTGGTCCTTGATAATAAGTCTGGTATTAAGCTTTCAATGTAAGTGCTATCTTTCGCTGTTTTATTAATTACAATATCCTCAAAAACGACATATTTCTTATTAGCGTTATTAAATTTTAGATCTACAATTGATTGGAGGTGTTTTGGAAAATACCCGCCTCTAAACGACTTTAAATCAACTCCTTTTTTTTGTAAAAAATCTAAACTCTCTTGGGCCAAAGCAACCGTTTGTTCTTCCAATGTTTTTATTTTTTCTTTCAACTGTTTTTGCAGCTGAACAAAGGTGGCTATCTCAATATTCTTATAAGCTTCTAACTCCTTTTTATTGTTTTCGTTCACTAAAAGACGTCCCACTTCCATCAATTCCTTGCTAATATCCCAACTTTTATCCTCTTCAGCTTTGCCTAAAGAAAAAGAAACCAATAGCGTCGTCAACTCTTCGTCAACTCCAGCTTTTGCAATCAAAGCGTCCACAGCTTCTTGCAACAAAGCCTCTGTGTCTAAAGAAACTTCAAAATGAATAGGCAGATTCAAATCAAAGGCAAACGAACGAATCACTTTGTGTGTGAATTTATCAATCGTTGAAATATCAAAGCCAGCATAATTATGTATAATGTTTTTTAAAATCCGTTTCGATTTTTCTCTAATAAACGCCTCTGACAAACCTGTTTCTTCAATTATTTGAGTCAAAAGTGTACGTTGTTTTTCGGGTATATCATTCAAACTAAATGCATGAATACAATCCACAATACGCGACTTCATTTCATTGACCGCTTTGTTGGTGAATGTGATAGCCAACACGTGTCGGTACGCATCGTCTTTACCAGAATAACTCAGTAAAATTTTCAAGTATTCCTTTACTAAAGTATGTGTTTTCCCCGCCCCAGCCGAAGCATTATATATTGTAAAAGCTTTTTTTTCCAAAACAATTTAATTTTGCGTACAAGTTAAGCTATTTTTCTCAAGAAATGATTTGATTTGCGACATTTATACCTCATCGAACATAAAATTTAAATTCATATAACCCGAATCCATTTTTATGGAATTGACTGTGTTTATGTTAACTATTGTGATACTTAGCACCCCTCCAAACACAGTCAAGCTATTAAAACAAAGCAACTTGCTAAAAAAACCGCCTTTGGATCCATCAAAATTGAGCCTATTGCATATTCAAAAGCGGACAAAAAAATATTTATAAAATTCGTACTTGAGGGATAAGTTAATAAAGTTTTAAGAACAAATAATTTTTACTGAATTATATTTTTTGTAATTTTGAATAAAAATATCACTAATCTTTAAAATACATAAATTATGGCATTCGAATTACCGAAATTAGCTTACGCTTTTGATGCTTTAGAGCCTCATATTGATGCAAGAACAATGGAAATACATTACAGCAAACACCACCAAGCATATACAAACAACCTCAACGCTGCAATTGAAGGAACAGATTTAGCTGGCAAATCCATCGAAGATATTTTGAACAACTTGGATTTAGACAACAAAGCAGTTCGTAACAATGGAGGCGGTTATTTCAATCACAATTTATTTTGGGAGGTGATGGCTCCAAACGCTGGAGGCACTCCATCGGGTGATTTAGCTGCGGCGATTGACGAAGCATTTGGAAGTTTTGAAGCTTTTAAAGATGCTTTTTCCAAAGCAGCTGCTACACAATTTGGTTCAGGATGGGCTTGGCTTTGTGTTAAAAACGGGAAGTTAGAAGTTTGTGGAACCGCTAATCAAGACAACCCGTTGATGCCAGGAATCGGTTGTGAAGGAACACCTATTTTAGGTTTAGATGTTTGGGAGCATGCGTATTACTTAAACTACCAAAACCGCAGACCTGATTATATCAATGCGTTTTTTAACGTGATTAACTGGAAAGTAGTTGCCGAAAATTTCGCCAACTCAAAATAATTAAAACTAAAAAAATCAACCGTCCGATAAAAATCTCTTTTCGGACGGTTTATTTAAAAGCCATTTTTTGAATTTGTTCAAATCAATTATCAAACTACTTCAAAACAACTGTCTGTATGTTTGAAAACTCATGCAATGCGAATTCAGACAATTCTCTTCCATAACCAGAGTTTTTAATACCACCAAACGGAAGATGCGGATCAGAAACCACTATTTCATTAATAAAAACGGCTCCTTCTTCAAACAATGACAAATAAGGTTTAAGTTTTTCAGGTGTCGTCGTAAAAATACTTACACCAAGACCAAACTCTGATTGATTGCTTAATTCAATAGCTTCTTCTATATTTTTAAAAGGCATCAATGCTGCTACAGGTCCAAAGGTTTCTTCACGAAACAACGGCATGCTTGGAGTAACGTCCGTCACAATGGTAGGTTCAAAAAAAGTGCCGTTTCGTTTTCCACCAACAGCAATTTTTGCTCCAAGCAACACACTTTTATTCAATTGTTTTTCCAATTCTTCTGCCAGATCTTCGCGAGCCATTGCTCCAAAATCGACTGATTCATCAAACTTGTTGCCTGTTTTCAATGTGGTTAATTCTTTTTTAAACAAATCCAAAAAAGTCGAGTACACACTTTCTTGAATCAAAAAGCGCTTCGCAGCGATACAACTTTGTCCAGCATTTTGCATTCTTGCTTTGACAGCTTTCTCAACTGCATATTTCAGATCTGCGTCTTCCATAACAATAAAAGCATTGCTTCCGCCTAATTCTAATACACATTTTTTCAAATATTCCCCTGCAATTGCAGCAACCGACTTTCCTGCTTGTTCACTTCCTGTAAGTGAAACAGCCTTAACAATCGGATCGGAAATTACTGTGGCTACCTCATTACTTTTGATTGGAAGGTTTTTGTAAATAGGAAAATTAATCGTTGGAACATTAAAAACCTCTTCCAAAGCGCGAGCACTTATCGGAACGTTCGAGGCATGTTTGATTACAAAAACATTACCTACCAACAAACTCGGAATCACAAATCGAAAAACTTGCCAAAATGGAAAGTTCCAAGGCATTACACCCAACAATACACCTAAAGGACGAAAAACAATGGCGCTTTCAGTCCATCCTGTTTTTACTTTTCTTTCCTTTAAAAACACAGGCGCATTTTCAATGTAGTAATCACATAGGTACGCACATTTTTCAATTTCCGCCAAAGCTTGGGCAATGGGTTTATTCATATCTGCCGTAATCGCATTTGCATATTGCTGTTTGTTATTTAGCAGTCGATCTCTTATATCTTCTACGATAGTGATACGGTCGTTTAAATTATAATCACGCCATTTTAAAAAAGAACATTCTACAGTTTTTAAAAGGGTTTTGGTATTGTCGGTCTGTGTCATATTTGTTTTTATTTTATATGGAATTCATCTTGACTTTTTTCAATTGGTTAAAAATACTTATATTTTTTCAATACTTCGGTAAAAAAACAAGCAGTAATTAAATCGACTTGCCCAACTATTATATTAGCTTTCATTTCGGACAAGCGCTGTGTTTCAAAAAAAATTTACACATAAGCATAATAACCTGAGTTCGATTCTTCTACTGGATTCATGTTGCTGATTATCAAAGCTGTAAGCAACGGAAAAATGATTTTTTATAAACTTTCCAACAAATCTCGACTTTATAGTCGAACTCAGGTTAATAAGATCGAATATTGAAATATTAACAGCATTGGTACTTTCTGTAAAATCGTAAAAGAACAACATTTTAAAAACAAAAGTAAAGCAACCCAAAGTTTGTCTGGTTTTACAATTTACAAGCACTCGTAGTGCCCCAAAAACAAAGAAAGTACTGCCTTAAAAAAGCAAAACAGATTAAAAAAACATCTTGAACATGTACACAAAACGAGTCCATTTAGTCGTGCTTAACTTCTTGCGTTTTAACATCAAGTCAAATAAATATAAAATTGTTGCGTAATTATACTATTTTTGTAGAGAAAAACCGTTCAAAGTATAAACGTATGAGCATGAATTTTTTTTACCGAATCTTTTTCTTAATGATGGCGATTGGTTCTTTTTCACAGAATCAATTGTGGAAAGGATATTATTCCTACAATGAGACGACAGCTGTAATTCAACAAGGTGCCACCTTTTATTTTGCTACGTCCAATAGTATTTTTGCTTACGACTCAAATCATAAAACAACCGAAATATACAATACAGTAAATGGTCTCAAGATAGATGAAATTGTAACCTTGGCTTACGCACCCGACTATCAAAAACTAGTCGTAGGGAGTAGCAACGGAAAGGTTGCGTTGATTGATATTGCAGCTGATAAAATTTACCATTTGAACGATATTTTTAATAAAAGCGGATTGAGCGATCATCAGAAAAAAATCAACCGGATTACCATTCATGGCGGACATGCGTATTTGGCTACCGGATATGGAATTACTACTGTTCGACTTATTGATAATCATTTCGGAGACACTTTTTTTATTGGAACTGGAGGAGAGGAAGTTAATGTGAGAAGTATTGCAATTCTCAACAATCAGATGTATGCCGTAGCTGAAAACGAAGGGCTTAAAAAGGCTGCTCTAAACACCAATTTGATTGATTATAACAATTGGCAAGTAATTGATTTTGACAATTGGCTGGATGTTTTGGCCTATGAAAATCAACTGGTAGGCGTAAAAGATGATTTGTCACTCAATACCATTGCAGTGAATAACAATATTGTCCAAGTAGGTGAAGTATGGGGTGGCTTTAAAAGGTTAAATACCAGCAATGGCAAGTTGGTTGAAGTTTCTGAAGAAACCGTTCGTCTATTTGAAAACGATTTTTCTGTAAGCTCAGATTTGGTGATGCCTTATAGCCAAAAAGGAGGACTTAGAGACGCAATTTATGCCGATAATAGTTTTTTTGTAGCTAGTAATCAACAAGGAGCTTTGAAGATTTTGGTGCAAGACAAGGACAACAGGGAGAAACTCTCTCCTTCAGGACCTTTAAGTAATAATGTCTTTTCAATTTCAATTCACGACAATGATTTATGGTTTAATTTTGGTGGATATGGCGCAGGCATGAACCCTTATCTTCCTTTTGGTTTAACTATGTATGGCTTGAGCTACATGAAGGGTTTCCAAACTTGGGAAGCCATTTCTACAGAGCAGTTGAACGAAATGAAAGCGACCGTTAACATCAGCTTTAATCCACAAAACTCAAACAAAGCTTATATTAGTAGTTTTTATAGCGGCTTGGGTGTAATGGATTTGAGTTCGAAAAACATTTCGATTTATAATGGCGACAACACCACTGCATTGACTTCTATCACAACAAACGATACTCGAATCAATGGTGTGACTTTTGATAAAAACGGCGTGGGTTGGTTGACCAATTCCGGCGTGAAGCCTCAATTAATATCCATCGACAAAAACGACCAATTAAATGCTTACTCAGCTTCTGCTCTTGAAAACACATCTACAAACAACTTTTATTTAGCTCCGATTATCGATAAAAACGGCACCAAATGGATTGGTAGTTTGTATGACGGTTTGTTTGCCTTCAATGAAACACAAAACAATAAATCCATGCAAATCGGAACAGCGAACAACTTACCCAGTGACAATATTCGTGCGCTTGCTGTCGATTACAATAATCAATTGTGGATTGGCACTTCACGAGGCCTTCGAATCGTGACCAATGTAGATCAGTTTCTTTCAAGCAATCAGTTGACCCCATCCAACATTGTGATCGAGGATGATGGTTTAGCACAAGAGCTGTTTTATGAACAGGATATTTTAGCAATCACAGTAGATGGATCCAACAATAAATGGGTTTCTATTGCAGAATCGGGAGTGTTTCTAATTTCTGCAAACGGAAGTGAAACCATTTATAAATTTACAGCTGAGAACTCGCCACTTCCAAGTAATGAGATTCTAAACATAGCAGTTGATGGAACCACAGGCGAAGTGTTTTTTGGCAGTAGAAATGGAGTGGTTTCTTTCAAAAACTACGCTACAACCCCTACTCAAAATTTGGATAACATCAAGGTTTATCCCAATCCGGTGCGACCTGATTTTACAGGGGAAGTCAAAATTTCAGGCTTGTTGAGCAATGCCACTATTAAAATTACAGACATCTCCGGTAATTTAGTTTATGAAACACGCTCGTTAGGAGGTACCGTCACTTGGGACACTTACAGCTTTTCTGGCAGCAAAGTACCTTCAGGGGTTTATATGATTTTTGTTAATTCAAACGACGGTACTTTGACCGAAGTTAAAAAATTAATGATCATTCGTTAATGCTGATAAAAACGAAGGCTGTTGTGTTAAACGCATTTCGCTATCAAGAAAAAAGCCTGATTGTGAAATGCTTCACCAAAGATTTTGGATTGAAAACGTACTTTGTGAAAAATGCTTTTTCCAAGCGCAATAAAAATTTCAACAGTGCTTACTTTCAACCTTTGAACCAATTGCACATCGAGGCTTTTCACAAAGAAAAAGGAACGATGGAATACCTGCGCGAAATCAAATTAACCTATGCTTACCAATCGATTCCGTTTGATTTTTATAAAAACAGTATTGGCATTTTTTTGGCAGAAATACTCTCGAATAGCATCAAGGTGGAGCAGTCAGATAGCACTTTGTATCTTTTTATTGAAACAGCTCTTGTATGGTTGGACGAACACGACTTCAATGCGGATTTTCACCTGTGGTTTTTGTTGAACTTGAGTAAATATTTAGGCTTCTTTCCAGATACTTCAAATAAAACAGCCGTTTTTTTTAATCCGATCGAAGGTTGCTATACAGACGTAAACACTCCGGATTGCTACACAAAATATGAATCACATTTGTTTCGAAAGCTATGCGCTATTTCGATACAAAATTCTGAACTAAGGTTTACTAATGAAGAGCGAAGAATTGTGCTGAAATTACTTTTAACGTATTACGATTTACATTTGGTAGGTTTTAAGAAAGTTAAATCTTTGGAAATACTTCCGGAATTGTTTCGATAATTTATTCGAACAAAATACCCGAAATGCAAACTAAGCAGGGGTGATAAATTCAAAAAAAACCGAAAGTTTAAAACTTTCGGTTTTTTAGATGCTGTGTTTTATTAATCTCAAAAACATTTTAATTCGAGACCATTTATAGAACTCATCTTGACTTTTCTCAATTGGCTACAAAATGTTCTTTTTGCCCTCTTTTTTATATTTCGTAGTGCTGTTATGCGGTGTAAAAAAGTCTTTAAACTAAACAAAAACAACGATCTTTCGCTTCAATAAAAAAAGTCAAGACAAGTTCATATTTTAAAAACGATATCCGATATTGATTCCAGCATTAATTTCAACCCCCATAAACTCGTCGGCTACAGCTTCGTTAAAATTACGTGCTATATTCACAAAAGGTGAAACCGTGAAAGCATCATTTTTCACTAATTTATAACCAGCGCCCACACCTATAATAAACGAATTCATATCCGTTGATTTGATGGCGTAATTGTCATTTTTGTCTGCATATTCATAATCACCAAAACGATATTTTAAAAAAGGCTGTGCATACAATCCTGACGCATGCTCATCGTCATTTCCACCGAAATAAAAACTATAATTTACAGCAATAGCGTTGGTATTGAATTGTTTGAATTTTTCTTCTTTTTTGTTTTGTCCAAAATAAGAAAAACGATCATTTATAAACAAATCTACCCCCACCGATTGATCTCGATCAATAAAGTGCTCATAACCAATTTCAATTGATTGGTTTACTATGGTATTGAAAATATTCAATTCCACTTCGTTCAATGCCTGTGCTTGTGCATTGACCGTAGCGGCTAATGCAAAAATGCCGATTGCTAATTTTTTCATATATGTACTATTTTTTAGCAAAGATAAAACTTTAATTTTAATTTCTGCCTTTTTCATTGGGATAAAGCGTAGGTAAATCGTCACTTTGCCAGAATCTTTTGCTTTCAATATCCATTAATGTAAGACTCCCTTTGAATGCTGCACCTGTATCAACATTCCAGACGTTAATAGAATTCATTGGTGTTGTCTGCCCGAATCGAGTTACGGGTGTATGACCAATAAAAATCTCTTTATACAGTTTCAATCGTTGCGGATAGCGCATATCTTCCAAATCAAGACTTTCCTCTACAGCCATTGCGGTTTCCCAAAGTGTACGATCCCACCAAAACATACCTCTAAAAAACTCAAATTCAACGCCGCGAAGGTGTGTAAATCCGGCGTGAACAAACAAGCGATTATGAGCATCGACAAAATATTCCTGGAGATTATTGAGGAAATCAATGTGTTTTAAAATTGTGTTTTTATCGATTTTTTGGTACGCTTTTACTGTCGCTTCTCCACCGTGAAACCTCCATATTTCTTCATCTACTCCATCTCGTAGCCATTTGAGTAACATTTCTTCATGATTACCTCTCATAAAAACACAAGATTGCCTTTTAGATATGTCAATCAAAAAATCTAAAACCTGAGGCGACTCACTCCAACCATCAACATAGTCACCTAAGAAAATTAAAGTATCATTAGAAGTAACTTTAGCTCGATCCAAAACTTGTATCAAAGCTTTTAAGCCACCGTGAATATCTCCGATTACATAGGTATTAGCGTTCTTCATTTTGAGTTTCATATTTTAATTTACGTAAGATTCGCATTACTTCTTTAAATGAAGTGTACAAAAAGGGATAATCGCTCTGTTTGAAAACTTCTTTATGTTCAATAAGCACTTCTTTGGCGTTTTTAAAACCGTGAAGGTAACATAACATCAAGGAATAACAAAGGTTTTTCAGGTCGTATTGCTCCACTTCGGAAAGCTTGATGTTGTTTTCGAGTTTTTTAAGAACAGCCAAATAATAATTATAGATATGGTGCAAATGCCGTTTATCGACTTCGGGGGTTTTAAAAATAATTTCAGAAGTGATTTTGTAAGTCATTTCGTCATTAAAAACAATCTTCTGAATACTGAATGGAACGTATAAATTATTCCGTTTAAAAGAAAGCTTTATGTATTCAGTAATCACAAATTCTTCATCATCATAAGAAATAACAACCTCATCCAGAGCCGAATAAAATATCTTTAATTGTTCATTTATCAATTCAATATCAACGCGAGAAAGATACGTTTTATCATCGACTGTTTTTTCGATTCCCGCCCAACAAAGTGTAAAATATTCTTTAAAAACCTGATACTTTGGACTCATATCCGGATGCTTATTAGTCATAAAATCCAAGACACTGTCAATAGTACTTTTTAGGTTATTTGCCGACATTTTTAAAATGCTTTCCACCACTTCTGAATTATCAATATTGGGGATTCGATAGGTTGGGAATGAAATACTTCCTTTTCTAGAAAAAGCCGTTCCAATGTTGATGGTATGGATTTTCTTTTTAAAATAACTCTTCCCTTTTTTGGGATAAATAGTCACCAATCCTACTACTTGACCGTCTTCTAAATGAGGAAAAACAATATTTTCATATTGAATTTGTGGCGGATTTTCTAAATAAGCGTCAATTAAGTTCTGAATATGGCTGTCGTCATAAAAATCGGTACCTATAATTAGGTTTTTTTCATCTTCTATTCCAACCAAAATAAACGAACGATTTTTTGGGTTAGAATTAGAAAGAGAACAAATATGCTTCAAAAACTTACCTTTCCCCTCAAAACTATGCAAATTTAGTTTTTGCTTCTTGTCATAGAAACTATTTTCAGTATAATGAGCCAATAAATTTTTGATGAGAAGCCTTTTATTAATCACGATTTCTTATTTTTTCTTAAATTTATAAAAAGAAAATGATAATTGAGACCTAAGGAGAGGTTAAGTAAGCGTATTTTAACCATTTATTAACAAGCATACACAATAAATTTTAATCAATTTGTACATCAAACAAAATTAGAGACAAAAAATTAAATGGAAACAACAACAGTCACGACCGATATTCGCTCGATAAATGATAAGATCGAGCGTGAGAGTGCTTTTATAGATTTGCTGATTGCCGAGATGAACAAAACGATAGTCGGGCAAAAACACATGATTGACCGCCTGTTGATTGGTTTGTTGGGACAAGGGCATATCTTATTAGAGGGAGTGCCAGGATTGGCAAAAACCTTGGCGATCAACACCCTTTCAAAAGCCGTTGCCGGTTCATTTAACCGGATTCAGTTTACACCCGACTTGTTGCCTGCTGATGTGGTGGGAACGATGATTTATAATGTGAAAGAAAACGATTTTTCTATTAAGAAAGGACCGGTTTTCGCCAATTTTATCTTGGCTGATGAAATTAACCGTGCCCCTGCAAAAGTACAATCGGCTTTGTTAGAGGCAATGCAGGAAAAGCAAGTAACCATTGGCGATACCACGCACAAGCTTCAACGTCCATTCTTGGTAATGGCAACCCAAAACCCAGTAGAACAAGAAGGAACCTACCCATTACCTGAAGCACAAATGGACCGTTTTATGTTGAAAACAGTCATTGATTATCCCAAATTAGAAGAAGAGCGATTGGTAATGCGTCAAAATTTAGCAGGGAACACAGTTGAGGTTCAACCGGTGGTTTCTTTAGAGCAAATTTCACGAGCTCAACAAACCGTGAAAGAAGTCTATATGGACGAAAAAATTGAAAAGTACATCCTCGACATAATTTTTGCAACTCGATATCCTGAGCAATTTAAATTAGAAAACCTTAAACCTTACATCAGTTATGGAGCTTCGCCTAGAGGATCCATTAACTTGGCAAATGCTGCAAAATGTTATGCTTTTATACGCCGTCGTGGGTATGTAATACCCGAAGACGTTCGAGCAGTCGTTTTAGATGTATTACGCCACCGTATAGGAATCACCTACGAAGCGGAAGCCGACAACATCACTAGCGAAGACATCGTGAATAAAATTGTTAATGAAATAGAAGTGCCTTAAACCACTGCCTTCGATAGTTTTCGATGTTCACTTTGGTGAGGAGTTTGACAAAGACTCAAAAAAGAATGTTTAAATTGTATTTTCAATAACAATTCCCCTTTCTTTAGAGGGGGTTAGGGTGGAGAATGGAAACAAAAGAAATTTTAAAAAAGGTACGAAAAATAGAAATCAAAACGCGTCGGTTGAGCGACCATATTTTTTCTGGCGAATACCATACGTCGTTCAAAGGAAAAGGTATGTCTTTTTCTGAAGTGCGTCAATACCAATACGGTGATGATGTTCGCGCTATTGATTGGAACGTCACAGCACGTTACAACGAACCCTTTGTAAAGATATTCGAAGAAGAACGCGAATTGACGTTAATGTTAATGGTCGATGTAAGTGGTTCACAAGATTTCGGTTCTACTAAAGATTTCAAACGAGATATTGTTACAGAAATTGCGGCCACCCTTGCTTTCTCGGCAACAACCAACAATGATAAAATTGGTTTAATGCTTTTTTCGGATCAAATCGAATTGTTCATTCCGCCTAAGAAAGGGAAATCTCATATATTGCGAATCATTCGAGAACTGATTCAATTTCAGCCAAAAAGTAATAAAACTAATATAAGTCAAGCTCTAGAATACCTTTCAAAGGTAATGAAAAAGAAGGCAATTGTTTTTGTGATGTCTGATTTTATGGACAAAGATTATGATCGCATTCTAAAAATTGTTGCTAAAAGACACGATTTAACTGGAATTAAAATAGCAGATCAACGCGAAGAAGAATTGATTGACATTGGCTATGTTTTGATGCAAGACGCCGAAACTCAAGAAGCAATGTATGTCAATACGGGCGATGCAGAAGTACGGTCAGCGTACAAAAAACACTATCAAGATTTAGACCATTATTTTACAACAACATTTACAAAAAGTGGTGCTGGAGTAATCAAAACCCGGACCGATGAGAGTTACGTAAAAAAGTTATTAGCTTATTTTAAAGCACGTTAAGAAAATGAACAGAATAATATTGGCAATATTCACTGGTTTTATTGCCCTGTGCTCTTTTGCTCAGGTCACGTCTGCTGTGGATTCAACCGAAATTAAGATTGGTTCGGCTTTTCAACTGACTATCAAAGCTGATGCTTCTATAAGCAGCGAAGTCTATTTCCCAGATCAGCCATCAATAGGTCCGTTTGAAGTTTTGGATCAAAGTGCTATAGATACTTTGATTACTGAAAATCGCGTAGAGCTTATCAAAAAATACACCTTAACACAATTTGATTCAGGAACCTACACCCTACCTCGTTTATCTGTCTATATCGATGGGAAAAATCATCAAACCGATTTTTTTGAGGTAAAAGTCAATGATGTGGAAGTCGATACAATGAAACAGCCGCTCTACGATATTAAAACGCAAGTTGATGCAGATGCAGATGTAGAAAAAACGCGAAACTACCTGATAGCGTTGTTACTGTGCATTGTTGCGGGTATTGCAACTTACTTCATTATTAAACGCGTTCAGAGCAAAAATTTAACTGAAGAGGATTTATACAAAACACCTCTTGAAAAAGTCACCAAAAGGCTACAACTTATTGATGCTAAACGACTGGTTATAAACGGAGAGGTTAAAACATACTATTCTGAAATGACGGACGTAATCCGGGATTATATCGAAGAGGTTTTTGAAATTCCGGCAAAAGAATCGACCACCTCAGAGCTTATTCAACATTTGCTTCAAACGATTAAAGTAAAAAAAATAAAACTAAGCAAAGAAACAGTTAATGATTTAAAACGTGTTTTGCAAACCGCCGATTTGGTCAAGTTTGCAAAGTCAGAACCGCAAATCAGAGAAATTGAACAAGATCGTCAGGTCTCCGAGGCTATTTCGGTTTCCATCGATCAAGCAATACCCCGTTTTTCCAAAGAGCAATCAGAGCGTGTGAAACTGCGCGAACAACGTCATAAAAAACGCAAACAACAACGTATCTGGTACCCGATTACCGTTTCAATTATACTATTGATGGGTACTGGGATTGCTTACATTGTACAAGCCTTACAATCAGATTCAGAATGGACTTTTTTGGAATCAAACAAACGCTTGTTTAACCGTGAATGGGTAACCTCCGATTATGGATTCCCCGCTGTGATTGTCAGTACACCCGAAGCTTTATTGCGTGCGGATTTGCCTCAATCAGATACAGAAAAAAGGCAATCCCAAAGCAGTATTTTCTCCTACACCAACTTGAAAACATTGTTGGCAATTTCTGTTGCTACAACAGCAATTCAAAGTAATGATTCCGTGGATTTGGAACAGCTTTTAAATTCTAAATTAGAACGAACAGTTTCCATTTATGGGGCACAGAATATCGTTTCCAATACAGAACAGTTTCAACAACAAGGCGTAAAAGGTATTCGGGGCTCAGGAAGCTTTTCTGCCCAGAATTTCGTCTCGGGAAAAACAGTAAAACTTCGATATGATATGTATCTTTTTGCACAAAAAAATGGTATTCAAGAAGTTGCCGTTTTGTATAAAGATGCCGATGAATATGGTGAAAAAATCAATCAACGAATAATGGAGTCCATCCAATTAAATGTAGTGAAATCAAATGAATAACAGTACGTTTTTACATCCTCACTTTTTTTGGTTGTTGCTGCTTTTGCTGCCATTGACTTGGTATTGGTACAAAAACAGGAAAAATGAAAAAGTAGCCGTGAGAACCAGCAATATTCAAGGATTTAAACATAAGAAAACTTTGTTGTCCAAGATCTATCCGTTATTATTTATCTTAAGAGCAGTAGCTTATATTGCTTTGGTTATCGCTTTGGCACGCCCGCAAAGTGTGAGCCATAGTACAAACACCAAAATAACAAATGGGATTGATATTGTTTTGGCAACCGATGTCTCTGGTTCGATGTTGGCACGCGACTTGAAGCCCAATCGTTTGGAAGCTTTAAAAAAGGTAGCTGCCGAATTCATTAAAGAACGAATCAACGACCGTTTAGGAATCGTGGTTTATGCAGCCGAAGCCTATACCAAAGCACCTGTGACCAGCGACAAAAATGTTTTACTCAATGCTTTGGATGATATTAAATACGACCGCATCATACAAGATGGAACAGGAATTGGAGTGGGATTGGCAACAGCTATCAATCGATTAAAAGACAGTCCCGCAAAAAGTAAAGTTGTCATTTTGATGACCGATGGCGTAAATAATTCTGGACTAATCGACCCGCAAATGGCAGCTGAAATAGCCAAAGAGTTTGACATAAAGGTTTACACCATAGGAATTGGAACCAACGGTATGGCAGAAATGCCCGTTGCAATTAAGCCTAATGGTGATTTGGAATACCAACGAATGAAAGTGGAAATCGACGAAGAATTGATGAAAAGTATCGCTTCAGAGACAGGCGGACTCTATTTTCGAGCAACCGACACCAAAAGCCTAGAAACAATTTATGAAGAAATCAATCAGTTGGAAAAAACGCAAGTCGATGAGCAAAGCTTTGTACAACACAACGAATTGTTTCGGCCTTTTGTATTGATTGCATTGCTTTTATTGTTGATAGAGTTCATTTCAAGAAAAACAATATTTAAAGGATTTGTATAAAATGTGGGGAGTAGATACAGCATATTATTTTTACTTATTGATTTTGGTGCCACTGGTCATCCTGGTTTACCTATGGAACTTGATGTGGAAAAAAAAGAAAATTGCCGAATTTGGTTCCGGTAATTATTTAAAACGATTGTCACCAGACGCTTCCACAACGAGCAAGCCTTTAATTAAGATGATTTTACTTGCAGCAGCTGTTTTTATATTAGTCTTTGCATTGGTTAATCCCAAATTTGGAACCAAAATAGAAACAGTAAAGCGCCAAGGGGTTGATATTGTATTTGCTATCGATGTTTCCAAAAGTATGCTTTCCGAAGATACGACTCCCTCTCGTTTGGAGAAAACAAAACAATTAGCTACGCAAATCATTAACAATCTTGGCTCTGACCGTATAGGAATTGTTGGTTATGCAGGCTCTGCTTTTCCCATGTTACCGATTACTACGGATTACAATATGGCAAAAATGTACCTTCAAGACATGCATACCGATATGGTTTCTTCCATGGGAACCGCTTTGTATGGAGCAATTGAAGTCGGAAGTAATTATTTTGACGACCCCGAAACCAGCAAAGTAATGATATTGATATCGGACGGCGAAGATCATGGCGAAGGAATCAATGACGCGATTGCAATTGCAAAAGATAAAGGAATTAAAATCATTACTATCGCTGTGGGAACTCCAGAAGGGGGGCGTATTCCAGTCAAACAAAACGGAAAAACAGTTGATTACAGAAAAGACAGAGACGGCAATATAGTGGTGACCAAAATGAATGAAAAAACTCTAAGAGATATCGCTAAAGGTACCGATGGCGTTTTTATATATGGAGATAGAACAGATGAAGTCTTGAAACACATCAACCAAAGTTTGGATAAAATTGAAAAAACAGATTTCGAATCACAGCAAATCGCAAACTTTCAATCGCAGTTCCAGTGGTTCATTGGTTTAGCTTTGTTGTTGATTATAATCGATAGTCTGGTTTTGGAACGCAAAACCGCTTGGGCAAAGAAAATTAATTTATTTAATGATAAATGAAACAGTTTGGATATATACTTCTGATGGTGCTTTTTGCAGGAACTATAGTTCAAGCACAATCATATAATTCCCAAATGGCCGAAGGGAACCAAAGTTTTGGAGTAAAAAATTACACCAAAGCCGAACAAAGTTATCGAAAAGCAGCAGCCAAAAACACAGAAAATACTTCGGCATTGTACAACAAAGCCAACAGTATTTACAGGATGCAATCGATGAATGAAGCAGTTTCGTCCTATCAAACCGTCTTGAAAGCTGCACAAACAAAAGAAGAGAAACATCGAGCTTTCCATAATATGGGCAATGCCTACATGAGTTTAAAAGATTACAAAAAGGCAGTAGAAGCATACAAAAACGCATTGAGAAACAATCCAAAAGACGAGGAAACACGCTATAATTTTGCTTTAGCTAAAAAAATGCTACAAGAAAATCAAGATCAGCAAAACGACAACGAAGATCAAGATCAAGACGAAGATCAGGACGATCAAGAGAAAGACAATCAGGACAATCAAGATAAAGAAGATCAAGATAATAACGAAGAAAATCAAAACCAAGACGAGCAACAAAACAATCAAGAGAAAGAACAACAAGACGAGCAACAAAAACCTAATCCCGAGCAACAAAAACAGGAACAAACACGACAACAAATGGAAAATATGTTGCAAGCTTTAGACAATCATGAACAAGACGTGAGAGAACGCATACAGGAACGAGATCAAAAAGCACAACCGATCACAGTTCCATCAACAAAAGATTGGTAGAAATGCAAATGAAACATTTCATATATACATTTTTAGCTTTGTTTACAAGCATGGTCTCATGGGCACAGTTTGAATTTGTAGCTCAAGTGAGCAGACAGTCTATTGGCATTAATCAACGAATTGAAGTTCGGTTTACCATGACAGAGCGGGTTGAAAGTTTTAAAAGACCTTCTTTTGAAGGCTTTGACATCGTAGGTGGTCCCATGCAATCTGAAAACTATATTTGGGTCAATGGGAAATCCAGAAATGAATACAGCTACTCGTTCTTCCTACAGCCTCAAAAAAAGGGCACCTTGGTTATTGATCCTGCTTCAGTGACGTACAATGAAAAGCAATACAAAACCGAACCTATCACTATTGAAGTAGGCGAGGCAGTTCAAGAACAGCAAAGGCATCAGCAAAGGCGTAGAGATCCTTTTGCTCAATTTTTTGAAGAAATGGAAGAGGACTTTCATCGTCGTCGTCGTCAACAAATTGAAATGCAACAAAACTTAGGAGAAGGTATCCATTTAGTAGCAAAAGTTTCTAAAAAAGAGGTCTATGTCAATGAGCCTTTAACAGTGGAATACGGATTGTATTTTAGTTATCAATCTGGTTTCAACTCTTTAAATATAAAATCCTTACCTAAGTATGAGAACTTTTGGAATCATACGATCGAACAAAAGGAAATGCAAGTACAAGAAGCCCTTTTAGAGGGTAAAAGATTCCGTTATATTCCTTTGCAAAAAGCTGTTTTACTTCCCCAAAAGGACGGTGTTTTGCAAATCGATCCACTAGAAATGGAAATCGAAGAGCAATATTACACAGGCAGAGCTGATGTCTTTGGCATTCCAGAAATCGGTATAAGAAAAAAAGTGTATTCTTCTGGTATAAAAACTATTCATGTAAAGCCTTTGCCTCTAGAAAACCGTCCAAATGATTTTTCAGGAGCGGTGGGTACATATACTTTTACTATCAATGCAGATAAAACAGAACTCAAAGCCAATGAAACTTTGGAGTTCACAGTAACTGTACAGGGTAAAGGCAATTTAGATTTAATGCGACTACCCAAACCAAATGTTCCTGATGCATTAGAACTATATGAACCCGAAAAAATCAACCGAGTGTCCAAGAACATGAGTTCGGGCATGCAAGGCACGAAAACCGAAAAGTACATAATCGTACCGCAATTCAAAGGAAACTATACCATAGAACCCCTGTCATTTTCTTATTTTGATCTCGATTCAAAATCTTATAAAACAATTACTACAGATTCCATCACAGTAGAAGTTATCGAGGGTCCCGAAATACGTTCCAACGAAATTGTTCCCGAAAAAGCAGAAATTGTGGACAGGAACGAAATACAAACTTTGGACAGTAATATCGATTGGTATAACGGGAATTTTATCACACAAAACAAAACTTATTACATTTGGTGGCTAGCTCCTTTATTATTAGTACCGCTAGTAATTGTGGTGAAAAAACAATCCCATAAAAATAGCCAGAATACGGATAACAAAAGATTAAGGGCAATCAATAAATTAGCGAAGAAATACCTATCCGAGGCAAAATCCAAAATCGGAGAAAAAGAAGCATTTTATGAAGCATTGGAGCGTTGTTTGCACAACTATCTCAAAGCCCGATTGAAAATCCAAACCTCAGAAATGAGCAACGAAAACATAACTGATTTGCTGAAGGAATATCAGGTAGTCGAATTGGATATTGCTACTTTTATGCAAATCAAAACCACTTGTGAAATGGCTCGATATGCCCAAATGAATATTCAAACTATGCAAAAGGATTTTGAGTTAGCCGCTGAATTGATTCAATCTATTGATAAACAATTAAAAAAGTAAAAAGGATGAGGAATTATTGGGTGCTTTTTTGTGTTTTTATGCTTTGTGGAAGTTTGGCTGCTCAAGAAAACGACGCCTTATTTACGGAGGGAATAACTGCCTTTGAAAATAAGGACTACCAATCATCAATTGAAGTTTTCTCACAATTGATAGAAACCGATTCGTTAAATCCTACGTTGCATTACAATTTAGGAACTTCTTATTTGAGACTCGAAAACATCGGTTTGAGCATTTATCATCTTGAAAAAGCCCTTAAACTCCGTCCCGATTACGAGCAAGCTCGCATCAATCTCAACTTTGCAGAAAAGTTAAAATCAACGATTTCTAAAGGAAGTTTGCCTATACCTCAAGAACAAGTGTTTTACAGTCTTTTTAACTTCCTAAAACCCAACAGCTGGGCTTATTTAGCTTTGGTTACTATGCTTGTCGGGACTGCTTTGTTTGTTTTTTATATTTTCAATTCGAAAGCAACTACAAAAAAGGTGTTATTTACATTTGGACTACTTGCTGCAGGAGTAAGTATTATGAGCTATTTTATTTCAAAGAATCAATCCAATTTTCTTTTGAAACAGCATTACGTAATTGTTGTTAAAGAAGAAATCACACTAATGCAAGAACCCCGTACTGTTTCTAAAGTTTTACTAGAAATTTCAGAAGGTTCCAAAGGATTGATTTTAGAAGAAACCAAACAATGGATTAAAATCAGACTCGAAAACGACAGTATCGGTTGGGTAGAAAAGAATAAAGTTTTGAAATATTGATTTTTGAATGAAAGATAAATATTTTGACTTTTTTGTAAAATCCTCAACCTTTCTTTGCGACAAGATCCATTCACTTACAACGTCTCTAAGAGGTTCAGCACAACAACCAACCACAAATCAGCCACTAAGGAATTGAATAAAAACATAAAATTTCACTCAGAATATCAAAAAGGGCAGCGCACCATAATATCGGTCTGGCATCGTTATGCTGGTTCAAATAATGGAGTGAACACACAACATTAAATAGCACTCCAACAAATTGAAGTTATGGAATAATCAATCTTTCATTTAGTTCCCAATTTGCTCTTAGGTCAATTTCGTTTGAAAAATTGTAAACTTTTTCAGGTGGTCTTTGTTCTAAATAACTCCCGGTATCCCACTTTCCGTTACCATTTTTATCTTCAATAATACGAACGAAGTACTTGCCAGGATCAATCCATTGAAAATGGACTGTTTGTGGTTCGGTCAAATAGCGAAAATCGTATCTGTCTTCATTTTTATCCAACAATTCAAAAATAATCGGATAGTTTACTTCACCTGAAATATCAAAAGAAATAGCACCATAATCCGATGCGTTTTCGGTTCTAAAAATCTGAGTTAACGTATCTGTCAACGATTTTCCATAAAAGTCTGTGAGACTACCAGGAAGCAAAGTCAAAGCATAACGTTCGGCTTCCAACCAATCAAAAGTAATTTTCACGGCATTGTTTAAAGTATCAATTCGAGTAGCAAAAGGCATTTGAGTTGAATCTTTTTTAATCAACTGAATTAAGGCTTCTTCTACTCTTTCAACAGGTGTATTGGTTGCAATCGAAACGGTGTCTCTAAATTTCAAAGTCCCAGTTTTCTGAAAACGTATTTGCATAGAATCTACCACTTTCATAGTTCTCACGTTCACGGAATGCGTGCGCTCGTACTCATGTTCTTTGAAGTGAAATTGTAAGGAATCGTATGATTGCAAAGGCGTGAAAACGTAAATAGAATCCTTGTTAGGCACTTTAACAAATGCAGATTTAACAGGTTGATTATTCCCTAAAACAGACACATTCAAATGATTGACATTACCTTCATAGGCAACCAACCACTTGTTTTGACTAACCATCATTGGTCTATAGGCAATAGAAGGTTTGTCTTCTTTAAACAACGTCAAATGGTACACACTGTCTGTGGGAATATTTATTATTTGAGAATGGAAACCGATTTTATCCGACTTGGGGTCAAAGCGATAATTACTATTTTTTTCTTCTAAACCAATCAAGTAATAAGCTCCTTCTTTCAGGTTTTCGAGTGTCACATTTTTCAAACTATCAACAACACTTGCTACATACAAAGGTTTTTTCTTATAAACCGTTGAATCTGTAAATCCTTCCGCTTCATAAAGCATCACATTAACCCTTCCCAAAGGCTTTTTGCTGTATGCATCTGAAAACTGTGTATTTAAAGTCAAAGAATCGATATAAGAACCCGTTGAAAAAACGTATTTAAAATTCAACAACGGATTCCCTTCATTATTATCTTGAATACTTTCTCCAAAGTTGAAACTATAGGTTGTATTATCCTTTAGTGTGTCTGAAATTTTAATTCGAAGGTATTTACTTGCGTAGCCCATTGGAATGATTTCGGGTTGTGTTTCCATTGGAGGCGATATAATAAGTTGCTGATTAACATTGTGTAATTTCACATATTCATCAAAATTAATTTGAATAGTCTTAGCACTAAAATCAGTGCTGAAATTTTCAGGATTTGACGATAAAACAACCGGAGGTAAGCTGTCTATCGGTCCCCCATCTATACTCCCTCGCTTTGCACAATTGGTAAAAAGCACCAATGTCAAGACTACAAAAAAAACGCAATATCTTAAAAATTTCATGTGTTTAAATTTACAATGCAAAGTAACTATTTTTATTTTTACTTTAATAGTCCCCATCTTGACTTTTTTCAATTGACTGTACAAGGTACATTTTATCCTTTTACTTGTCTTTTATATCTCTACAGCTCTTTTATACAGTAAAAAACTTTAAACAGCTCTTTTCCACTTCGACCAAAAGTTAAGACAAAAACATAACTGTTGATTCGAGAGAGTTTACTTCACGCATGCCATCGTCAAAATACTGATTTGATTGTCATTTTTATCAAGTACACATTTTCCTGCAGCCTCTAGAGTAGCACCAGTTGTAATAACATCATCGATCAGCAAAATGCGCCGTTCTTTACTTGATTGATACTTTGGATTCAAAACAAAACCCTTGATGTTATCGGCGCGTTCGATCAGGTTCTTCTTAGTTTGTGTATCCGATTTCACTGTTTTTATCAGATAGTCTTTAAAGTAAGGCAGACCAGTCATTTTACTTAAATAAACCCCAAAACCATCCAATTGATTGTATCCTCTTTGCCGTTCCTTTGAAGGATGTAAAGGAATAGGGACTATGCACGCCGCCCAATTAAAAATAGGAAGATGTTGCAAACGTTGCCAAGCAAGTAAGCCTATAAAATCAGAAACAGCTTGTTGTTTTTGATATTTGAGCTGATGCAACATATTCTGTGTAATACTGTCCTCACCGAAAGCCAGAACCGACGCACAGTGTTGCACCACCAATTTTCCATAAAATTTACTTTTAATTTCGTTGCTTTCAGAGGTAGCAATGGGTAAATAAGGAAGCATCAATCTACACGATGCGCACAAAATATCTAAACGGTCTGATAAATGCGTATCGCAACCACAACATAAAGGTGGATAAAATAATTCTAATGTACTTCTCAACCATTGCATAAACAAAACCCTTTGCGATTCTGTGCAAATTACAAAAAAAAGATTACATTTGCGAAGGAGTTTTAAGAAAACAACTATGAAAAAAATATTTTTACTGTTTTTACTCAGTTTGGTAGCTTTTGGTTTGCTGACTTTCGCCTTACATCACTTGGCTGGTTTTGAACTTAACTACTCTCTATTCGTTGCTTTCTTTACCTCAGCCTTAGGTTTTATTCAACAATATAAACACCAACAAAAGGCATTGCCAAAAAACAAATAACATCAAAAGACTTTACTCGACATTCTACTTCTGGAAGCTATTCGAAGTAGTCTTATTTCTTCATTTACCAAACCACTATAAGCCTGAAATACAAAAATCTACGCAACACACTAAAAGTCCGTTTTTAAATATAAAAGTCACGAATCACACAAATGTATGGTGAGCATTAATAACGAACTAAAGTGGATGCACTGAAAGTGCGTAGTTTTAAACTATCTTTGAGTCCAATAAATCAAAAGGCCTACTCCTATTTAAAAAAAGCTCCACTAATTACACTTGCGTTATCATAAAAACAACAAGTCGGATTGTTGCAAAAGCTCAGTTAATACGACCTCTTTTTAACCGCTCATTTAATAAATCAAAAAAACATTTTGATTAAACTTCCATTCCTCCATAATTTTTTTATCTATCTTGCGTTATTAGATAAACTCTAAACATTTGAAATGAAAAACTTTTTAAGCCTTTGTGCTTTCATCTGTACGACATTTGTCTTTGCTCAAAAAGCAGAAATTAAAGGAAAAGTACTTTCCCCAGATAAAAAACCTGTAGAAGCTGCGACAGTCTATTTGTCTTCCCAAAAAGACTCGACACTCATAGACTACACAATAACAGATATACAAGGGAGTTTTAGCTTGTCTTTACGTCCTATTGAAACGGCCAGCTTTTTGACAATCTCGTACACGGGTTATGAAGATCATACAGAAAATTTCGAGCAATTAAAATCTTTGATAGACCTTGGAATCATTGAATTATTAACTTCAGATAATCTCTTGGATGAAATTGTAATTACCACCGATGTTGCACCAATCCGAATCAAACAAGACACCTTGGAATTTAATGCAGCATCGTTTAAAGTTCGACCTGATGCTACTGTAAAAGAGTTATTAGAGCAACTTCCTGGAGTAGAAGTGGATGAAGAAGGAAAAATTAAAGTCAACGGCAAGGAAGTCACCAATGTTTTGGTCAATGGAAAACCGTTTTTCAGTGAAGACGGAAAGGTGGTTTTGGAAAATCTACCCGCTGAAATTATCAACAAAATTCAAGTAACTGATTATAAAACAAAAGAAGAAAGATTGAGTGGTGCTGTAAGTTCAGGTGAAACACAAACCATCAACCTAACCATAGACGAAGACAAAAACAAGGGACTTTTTGGGCAGGCAATTGCTGGATACGGAACCAACGACCGCTATGAATCCTCATTGCTCTTTAATTATTTTAAGGGCGACCTAAAAATTAGCGTTTTAGGCTCATCCAACAACATTAATTCTACTGGATTCTCAACTGACGAAATCATGGATAATATGTCTGGAGGTAGAAACAGATATAGTTCATGGTCAAGCGATGGCTCTTTTAGCATCAACGGATTGGACTTTGGTGGCGGTCAAGGGATTTATCAGACGGATATGTTGGGGGTCAACTATAGTGATAATTGGGGCAAAAAAAATAAAGTGTCTGGAAATTATTTGTTTCATGAAGTTGAAAGTACCAACAAGAATAAATCAAGAATCGAAAATTTATTACCCGATAATCGTTACATCACCGAATCTGAATCGGACACAAAATCAAAATCAGCAAAACATAGTTTTAATTACGATATTGAAGTCGAACTGGATTCATTGACCACTTTTTCCATTACACCAAAGCTTCAAAAAGGTATCAACACCTCACGTTCCAATAGTTTTAGGGAAACACGAAATGAGTTTAACGAACTTCTAAACGAGTCTGAAAACAACAACTACACACAAGAGGACTCTTATTCCTTCCAAAATCAACTATTGGTTTCTCGAAGATTTCATAAAAAAGGAAGAAGTTTAAGTGTTACTTTTGATAATAAAAACACTAAAACAACCTCAGATAATTACAGAAACAGTAGTGCGCGATTTTATCAAACACAAATGCCGGATGATGTGAGGGATCAACAGATTTTGAACAATAATCACCTGGATGAATACGCAATTAGTTTCTTTTACCGTGAACCCGTTTCAGACAAACAAACCGTGTCTCTGAACTTTAAAAACACTTGGACTAATGATTTTCAAAGACGTGGAACTTTTGATCGAAACAATACCTCCGATACGTTTTCAGACTACAACAACTTACTTTCGTTTAGCAATCAGTTGAATGGAATAAGAACACATTCAAGTGTATCCTATCAAG